>Ga0207797_1000106_pt1 | contig 57646 bp, 45 predicted proteins | sample PRCRCaboRojoPR_6_FD_187275 | JGI IMG/M metagenome (GOLD analysis project Ga0207797, IMG submission 187275) | Marine sediment microbial community from Cabo Rojo, Puerto Rico - PR CR 10% Liquid 1 (SPAdes) | ecosystem: Environmental > Aquatic > Marine > Coastal > Sediment | place: Cabo Rojo, Puerto...
GGGACCGATCCACTCCCAACGGCCGCCACTGTCACTCGGAGATTTCTTCGGCCCCCGACCACCGCCATCAGTAGCCAGAATCGCGACGCGCAGTACTACCCATCTCCGAAAGAGAGATTTCCCTGGGCCGGGAGCCTGCTCACAATGGACCGAATCTGTGTCTTCTGTGGCTCGAACGCCGGACACGACCCCGTGTATCGGGAAGCTGCCGCTGCCCTGGGTCGCGAACTCGCCGCGCGGGACATCGACCTCGTCTTCGGTGGGGGCGGCGTCGGGCTGATGGGCGCCCTGGCCGAGGCGACGCTCGAACATGGGGGCTCGGCGTACGGCGTGATGCCGGAGGGAATCGCGGACCGGGAACAGCCACCCGACGGCCTGACCGAACTCTACCTCGTCGAAAGCATGCACGAACGCAAGCAGCGGATGTTCGACCTCGCGGAGGGATTCGTCGCCCTCCCCGGTGGTATCGGAACCATGGAGGAGTTCTTCGAGATGGTGACCTGGTCCCAGCTCGGCTTCCACGACTATCCCACCGGGATCATCAACGTCGATGACTTCTTCGGGGAACTGGTGGCGTTCCTCGACGGGGCGACCGCCGACGGCTTCATCGACGATGCTCACCGGAACTCGATCCGCACCGCCGAGGACCCCGCCACCTTGCTCGACGACTTCGAGGCCCTGTAAACCCGCGGGAGACCAAATATCCCCCGTACGTCTCGATATTTCTGGATAGACAACTACATTATATAATACTAGCGTCGGATACTATCAATCAAGTGGTTTGTACGGTGCCGCTACGGTGAACACGTAGCTTCTTTGCCGGCTCGGATGGCATACACCCGGTGGACCCAACTCGCTTGCCCGGTGGGGCCGTGATCCCGAGCGCCCATCAGCCCAAGAGAGTCCGTACTGCCCCAGCGTGTCTGGATATTCGCATCCGGTTTCCCCCACCTGGTGGCCTGGCCGATTCGAAAAGCTCATCTGCCCGCGATCGACGCCAACCAACCACCGGGCAGACGCGTCCGGATCGTAATTTTCCGACTACCGTCTGCCCCGTTCGCCCCTGGTGTGTATCGGGGCCCCAGTGCATTCTCCCGACTGCATCCCCCCACCCAGTAACGTCGTCCGATCGATCGTCTGCCGGATGACAGATTTGGATGAGCCCACCGACGAGAAGCGGGCGTTGAGTGATTACCGGTTCAGGCTCCGGTCGGAACAGCCCGAGTCCGGCCCCTCAGCAGAAATAACGAGGGCTCGCCGAATGGCTGTCATATTGATACGTCGGTTGCATCTCTTTACCTCAGTTAATATATATTAAACGTCACCGTTCATTTTTCTGGTAATATATCCGGCGATGCGGTTGCGGACCCGCTGGGACTCGACGTCGGTCAGCCGTTCGACCGCTTGCTTGTTGGCCTCATAATCGGTGGAGAAGGCGTCCTCGTACTGGGACAGAAGCGAATTCCCGATATCGATGATGTTCTCGGGATCGATCGTCATTCGATACGAACGTCGGCGGGCCGACCGTATAGCGTTTTTTGTCCGGCGGCGGGCCAGGTATGGGCCAGCAACCGCCGCAATCGGGCCGACGGCTATTCTGCCGCCTCGAGAGCCGAACGGATCTTCTCCGCCGTGATCGGCAACTCGTGGATCCGCACGTCGATGGCGTCCCGGACGGCGTTCCCCAGGGCAGGCGCCACGCCGTTGGTTGGTAGCTCGGCGATGGACTTCGCCCCATACGGACCTGAGGGTTCGTGGGTCTCGACCAGTATCGACTGCATGGGCGGATGCTCGGTCGAGCGCGGCATGCCGTACTGCTTGTAGGAGAGTACCTGGGGGGTACCCTCCTCGTCGAACTCGTAGCCGGCGCCAACCGCCAGTTCCAGGCTCATGTGCTCGCCACCCTCTATCTGTCCTTCCGCAAGCGCGGGGTTGATCGCGACGCCAAGATCGGCCGCGAAGACTATCTCGTTGATCTCGAACTCGCCAGTCTCCTCGTCTACCGTGACGTCGACGAACTGCGCGCCGAACGGTGGCGGACTCTCGTCGGTTGCGTGGCTGGCCTCACCCATCACCTGCTCGCGGTGGTCCTCGCCGTAGATCGACTCGTACCCGATGTCCTCGAGGGAGACCCGCTCACCCGTGACTTCGCTTTCGACGCCACCCGCTACCACCTGAAGAGCAGCCGGGGACTCCTCCAGCATCCGAGCGGCCCATTCGAGTAGCGACCGCTTTGCGTCCTCGGCAGCCTTCTTGACCGCCTGTCCGGTGATGTACGTCGTCGAGGACGCGTAGGCACCGTAGTCGAACGGCGCGATGTCCGTGTCCGAGGAGTGCACCACGATGTCCTCGGGCTCGCAGCCGATGGTCTCGCTCGCGATCTGACTGACCATCGTGTCGGTCCCCGTCCCGGTGTCCACGCCGCCGACCTGGAGGATGAAGGAGCCGTCTTCGTTCATCTTGATGTGGGCCGCGCCGAGTTCGCTGCCGGCTACGCCGCTTCCCTGCGCGACGAGGGCGACCCCGACGCCCCGATGGAGATGGTCCTCCTCCGGCTGCTCGAGGTCGTCGTATCCGATCGCCTCGCGACCGCGGTCGATGCATTCGGCCATCCCACACGAGCGGATGCGACGGGCGTGGGAATCGTCGTCCGCGAGGATGGCCGAGATCCGGTCCAGATCGCCCTCCTGGACGTGGTTCCGCGTGCGGAACTCGATAGGGTCCTCGCCCAACTGGCGGGCGAGTTCGTCCATGTGGCACTCGACCGCGAAGTGACCCTGGGGGGCGCCATAGCCCCGCTGGGCGGCGGCGATGGGCAGGTTCGTGTGGACGATATCCGCCGCGAACCGCACGTTCGGCACACGGGGATAGATCGGCAAGGGCTTGGTACCCACGTTCCCCGCCACGGTCATCCCGTGCGGGCCATAGGCGCCAGTATTCGAGAGTACGTCGAGTTCCATGGCCTGGAGGGTACCGGACTCGTCCACGCCGGTTCGCATCCGCATCCGCATCGGATGTCGGCTCCGCATCGCGTGGAACTGCTCCTTGCGAGTCGTCTCGTAGATGACCGGTCTGTCGGCGGCGATGGACAGTGCGAGCGTTATGGGCTCGATGACCATCGCCTGCTTCGAGCCGAAGCCGGCGCCGATTCGGGGTTTCTCCACCCGGATGTCCCTGATGGGAATGTCGAAGAGGTGGGCAAGCTGGCGCCGCGTATGATACGGCACCTGGGTCGAGGAGATGAGATGATAGCGGTTGTCCTCGTCCCGATGAGCGATGGTCGTGTGGGGTTCCGGGACGCAGTGAGACTGGTAGGGCGTCTCCCACTCCGTCTCCAGTACCTCGGCTGCGTCCTCGAAGGCCGCCTCGACGTCGCCGATCTCCCCCTCGAAGCTCGACTGCAGGTTGCGCTCGTAGTCGTGGCCCGGTTGTTTGTTCTCTATCTCGTCGCCGTCGTGGATCTGGGCGGCGTCCGGCTCCGTCGCCGCAGAATAGTCGAGCACCGGTTCGAGCTCCTCGTATTCGACCTGGATGGCCCGGGCCGCCCGGTTCGCCGTCTGCGTGTCCCTGGCCGCGACCGCCGCGACCGGATCCCCGACCATCCGTACCTTCCGACGCAGCACGGTCAGGTCCCAGGGAGTGGGTTCGGGATAACTCTGACCCGCCGACGTGTAGGGCTTCTCGGGGACCACGTCACTGTCAGGTGTGATGACCGCGTAGACGCCATCCATCTCCTCGGCCGCACTGGTGTCGATGTCCGTGACGTGGCCGTGGGCCACGTCGCTTCTGACCACTGCGGCCTCGGCGAGATTGGGAAACTGACGGCGGTAATCGGCCGTGTAGGTGGCTTCGCCGGTAACGATCTTCCGGGCGTCGTACTTCTCGACGCTCTTACTGACGCTCCGTCGGTCCCCGGGTTCTTTCCGGTTCTCGGCCGGTTCGTTCCACTCCAATGGGAACTGGTCCTCGGCGTCGACGTCCGGACTGCCGGATTCGGATTCGACGACCCCGTGGCGCTCCGAGTCGGCGTCCGACGGTATCGGGTCCGGCTCTTCTTCCATCTTGCTCATGAACCATCACCCTCATCCCGGGACGTTTCGCTCGCGGCTGTCGGGCCCCCGTCCGTCGCCACCTCGGCGTCCTGCATCTTGTCCGCGGCGTCGAGAACCGCTTCCACGGGCTTCTTGAACCCGGTACACCGGCAGAGGACCGGTTCGATCGCCTCCCGCGCTTCCGTCCGGGTTGGGTCGGGATTCTCCCGCAGCGCGGCGGTGGTGTTCATGATCATGCCGGGGATACAGAACCCACATTGCAGCGCCGTGTTCTCCACGAACGCCTCCTGGACCGGATGCAGATCCTCTTGCCGACCGAGCGATTCGATCGTCTCGATTGTGGCACCGTCGGTTTGTTTCGCCGGAACGATGCAGGACTGTCTGGGTTCACCGTCGACGATGACCGTACAGTACCCACAATCTCCCGTATCACAGCCCCGTTTCGCCCCGGTATACCCGTGGGCTCTGAGGACGTCGAGTAACGAGTCGGCTGGCGATGCCTCGAGGCGCTCCTGACTCCCGTTGAGGGTGACTTCCAGGTCCATGATTCGACGCGCGATAGTGGGCGCTACCGCCCACCTTGGTACAGGATTCTAAAAGTCTGTGAGAAAGGGGCAACCTCGACGGGATTCGGCGATCTCGGCCCCACTCGTGAGCGCCGCCCGAAAGGGACCGCTGGATCGGGCCCCAACTGGCCGAATTACCCTCTCCGACTGCGTTACAACCCGAATTCCAGCCTCCTTGGATTCGACACTACTTATTAACACCTTTGCCCCCAATTCCGAATCGTGCGCGAGCGGTAGCCCAGCCCGGGGTATATCCATGGAAATCCAACTCACCATCAACGGCAAAGCGGGGACCTACGAGGTGGCGAAGACCGAATCGCTGCTCGACGTCCTCCGTCGCAACGGCTATACTGGAACGAATCGGGCCTGCGACACCGGATCCTGCGGGATGTGCCGGGTCCTGGCCGACGGGGAACCGAGAGAGTCCTGCGTGCTTCCGGCCGTCAAGGCGGACGGCATGGAGATCGAGACGGTAGAAGGCCTCGGCAGCCAGGACGACCTGCATCCGGTCCAGGAGGCATTCATCGAAAACTCGGCGTCACAGTGTGGTTTCTGTACACCAGGGATGATCATGACCGCGGTCGGACTCCTCCGCGAGAACCCCGACCCAAGCGAAGATGAGGTGCGGGACGCCCTCGACGCGGTCATCTGTCGCTGCACCGGCTACAAGAAGATCGTTGAGGCTGTCCTCGACGCGGCAGAACGGATGCAGGGCACCAAAGTCGCCGCTGATGGCGGCCTCGTCGATCCGAACACGGAGGACCTGTAAGCCAATGAGTCAACAACCCCTCAGGAAGCCCGAGACGGAACCGGACGATTCGACCGAACCCGAGGCCGCACCATCCGAGCCGGAATTCGACGTCGTCTCGAGCGACGAGCCGAAGATGGACGCGAAGAAGTTCGTCACGGGTGACGTGAAGTACACCGCCGATTACGAGTACGAGTTCCAGACCCTCGCGACGGGAAAGATCATCCGCTCGGAGATCGCCCACGGATACGTCACGGACATCGATACGAGCGCCGCCGAGGAGATGGACGGCGTGTACGCGGTTCTGACCCCCTGGAGCGACGAGATTCCGGATCAGCTGTATACCTCGGCGGGCCAATCGTATATGGAGCCGTCACCGTACGACATGAAGGCCCTTCGAGAGAAGGTCCGGTACGTCGGCGATCCCATCGCAGCGGTTGCGGCCAAAGACAAGGAGACGGCCGACCGGGCGGCCCGAGCGATCCAGGTCGAGTACGAGGAGCTCGAACCGCTACTCGATTACAGGCGGTCGATGGATGAGGACGCCCCACAGCTCTTCGACCCGAACGAGGTCGAGAACAAGCAACCGGGCAACGACTACGAGCGCAACCTCGAGATGCACCTCGACGGTGAGATCGGGGACGTCGAGGCGGCCTTCGAAGAGGCAGAGCGCCGCGAGGACATGGTCGTGGTCGAAGGCGAATACGAAGCCCAGTACCAGTCTCACGCGCTTCCGGAACCCCATACGACCATCGTCTATCGGAACGAGGACAATCGGTATCATGTCATCTCCTCGACCCAGGTTCCCAATCACGTCCGCCGGATGCTCGCCCAGCTCTTCGACGTCCCGATCGGCGACATCCGGGTGACCAAGCCGGCCCTCGGCTCCGGCTTCGGCGGCAAACAGACGCTGTTGCTGGAACCTGTGGCGTGGGCACTCCACGTAGCGGCCGACCGACCCGTGAAGATCGAAGTGAGTCGTCGCGAGGAGTTCCAGGCGATGCGGTTCCGCCGGGAAGCCACCGTCAGGGTGAAGACCGCCGCGACGACCGACGGCGATATCGTCGCGACCGACTTCGAGACCCTCGCGAATTCGGGGGCCTACGGGCCCCACGGCCTCACGGTAACCTCGGCCATCGGCACAAAACCACTCCCGATGTACCCGCGAGTGCCGAACGTGCGCTTCTCGGCCGATGCGGTGCACACGAACAAGCCCGTGCCGGGCGCCCAGCGTGGCTACGGGAACCCGCAGGGGACCTGGGCCCTGGAGAGTCACCTCGACGAGGTCGCCCACGCAATCGACATGGACCCCGTCGAGTTCCGCGAACGCAATCACGCAGAAGAAGGCGACATAGACGAGATTTCAGCGATCACTGCGGGGGAAGGCGTCAAACAGATCATCCAGTCCTGTGGCTTCGCGGAAGCGATCGAGAAAGGCAGGGACGCAATCGGTTACGACAACATCGAGCAGCCCGTCGCCGACCATCTCCACAGAGGCATCGGCGTTGCCCTCACGAAACAGGGTAGTGGCGTGGCGGGCGACGAACTCTCGGCGGCGCAGATCAAGATGAACGAGGACGGGACCTTCGTCCTCCTCACCGGGGCCGTGGACATTGGCTCCGGCGCCGTCTCCGCGATGGCCCGGATCGCGGCGGAAGAACTTGGGGTCAAAGCGACGGATATCGTGGTGGAGTCCGCCGATACCGACACCACGCCCCACGACTACGGGACCTATGCCTCCTCGACGACCTACATCAGCGGGAACGCCGTCCTGGAGGCAGCCAAGGACATAAAAAAGCGGATCAAGTTCTGGGGCCGCAAGATGCTCGAGGCACCCGAGGGCAACCTCGTCCTCCAGGACGGCAAGGTCGTCAACGAGGGCACCGGCAACAGCGTCACGCTCGAAGCGATCGGCTACGAGTCGATCTACGGCGAGGACGAGCGCGAGCACATCATGGGCCAGGGTAGCTTCTCGACCGACATCTCCCCGTCCCCGTACGGTGCGCAGTTCGTGGACGTGACCGTGGACGAGCGTACGGGCGAATACGAGATCAACAAGCTCGTCCAGGCCCTCGACGTGGGGACAGCAATCGACCCGGGCATGGCGGAAGGCCAGATCGAGGGCGCGGAGATGATGGCCCTCGAGTACGCGACCCGGGAACTGCTGACCTTCGACGACGACGGGAACCCCGAGGTCGCGGGCTTCCGCGACTACCCCCACCCGCGGGCCTCCGAAATGCCACCGATGGAGACCATCCTCGTCGAGCCCCACGACCCGACGGGACCGTTCGGCGCGAAGTCCGTCGGCGAGGTGCCCACGAATCCGCTGCCGCCGGCGCTCGCGAACGCGATCCGGAACGCCGTGGGCGTTCGAATCCCTGACCTGCCCATCACTGCCGAGAAGATCAAGGCGGAACTGGACGCCCAGGGCGAGTAGGGAGATAACCCAACTCCTTCCCCCCAGCCCGCCGACGCTCCGACCCTTCCCGCCGTATTCTGTTCCCGCGACCCGTCACCGAACGACAGCCAGTCCTCGCCAGCGCAGGACAGCGGTCGTCACCACGGCATCCCGGCCACCGAGGACCTTGGCACACGACTATACCCGGGCCGCCCCCACCAATCCCTTCTTCAGCCCGTTCCGGTGGAGGTCAGGGACAGAGGCCCCGTCCTCGACCCCATGACGAACGGCGGTCGCGTCCTCCACTGTCGCACCCGCGACCACGTCGGCCCCCGCTTCGAAAATCGGCCCCGGGACGAAAGACGATGTACTGCCGATAACGACGACCGTGGCCTGCGGGGGGACCACAGCGAGGTATTCGCCGATGCCGCCGTACACGAACGTCGACCCGGTGATATAGACGACGGCCGTGTCCGCAAAGGCAGTCTCGGCCGCCTCCGGGCCGTACATGTCCACGGTCACGCCGCTGGGGAGGTCCGCGGGCGGACAGACGTCCTCCGGGAAGCGCTCGACCACCCGGATGTCGACGTCCTCGAACTTCTTGAACGCCGGCTTGAACATGCCCACCATCGCGATCCGGTCGATGTCGACGTCGAGACCCTCCATCGGATCGCCGGACTGCCACCCGATATGGCCGCGCGAGAGGGCATTCAGGGTCGCGACGGCCAAAGCCCGCGTCGCGGGGGTCGGTTCGTCACCCAGTGCCAGGTCGACCACCTCGGAGGCGGGATGGCCGTCGATCAGCGGGAACGGCCCACCCGGAGAGTGAGCGACGCCCGGTCGCCGCGACCCATCGGGTCCCGGATACTCGACGTACACCATGTTCTCTCCCTGGACGACCTGGTCGACGGTCGGATTCCCGACCCCCCGGTCTCGCAAGCGAGTGTACACGTCCTTGAGGATCGAGTGCGTCGTGAACTCGGTCATTCGCAGTTCCGTATGAAACCGAGTCGGTGCGGAACCTTGTGCGTACTGATTCCGCGCCCCAACCTGCGGCAGCCACCACTCGTCACGTGGATTGCCGGTACTTTCTGGCCTATGTGATGTTCGTACGGGGACAAATCCCCACGCGGTACCCAGAAGGTAATGGTACTGGTAGTCCCTCAACCAGCAGACTGCATGGGGCCGGGGCGTGTGATTTCCCCCGGCCTCCGGCATCACGTGCCGACTCGTCAACGGTCTCGCCGCGTGATAGATTCCCCAATCTATAAATGGGCTATTTTGCGTTATTGTACGTGTATGTCCTCGGCCAATTCGGGTGAGGGCTCCCCGTCGAGTAGTTGGGTCGCCAACTTCTTCGGCTTCGACGAGCACGATACAGATCTACGGACGGAGATCATCGCTGGCGTGACCACGTTCCTCACGATGTCCTACATCGTGGTGGTCAACCCGGCGATCATGGCGGGGATCCCGAACGAGAAACCAGGTGTCATCATCGATGGCTATTCGTACGCGGAAGTAACCCAGATGCTGGCGGTCGTGACGATCCTGTCGGCGGCGGTGGCCATCTTCATCATGGCCTTCTACGCCAACAGGCCGTTCGCCCAGGCGCCAGGTCTGGGCCTGAACGCCTTCTTCGCGTTCACGGTCGTCGGCGCCCTCGGGATACCGTGGGAGACGGCCCTCGCCGCGGTGTTCACTGAAGGGATCATCTTCATCCTGCTCACCGCAGTGGGCGCCCGGGAATACATCATCCAGTTGTTCCCGGAACCCGTGAAGTTCGCCGTCGGAACGGGTATCGGCCTGTTCCTGGCTATCATCGGTCTCGAAGAGATGAAGGTCGTCGTGGACGATCCGGCGACGTTGGTCACCCTCGGGCCAGTTGCCTCGGACCCGGTTGCGATCCTGTCGGTCCTCGGCCTGTTCCTCACCATCCTGCTCTACGCGCAGGGCATCCGGGGATCGATCATGCTCGGCATCATCGTGACGACGGCCGTCGGATGGGCGGTGACCATCGCCGGCATCACCGAGCCCGGCGTGCTGGCTGCCGGTATGGGTAACCTGCCGTCGGCCCAGTACGACATCACGCCCCTCGCGGGTGCGTTCATCACCGGGTTCCAGAACGTGGAGGCCTTTTCCTTCGCACTGGTCGTCTTCACGTTCTTCTTCGTCGACTTCTTCGACACCGCCGGAACCCTCGTCGGTGTCTCCCAAGTGGCCGGCTTTCTCGACGAGAAGGGTGACCTCCCGGACATCGAGAAGCCGCTGATGGCCGACGCAGTCGGTACCACCGTCGGTGGGATGATCGGGACGTCGACGGTCACCACCTACATCGAATCCGCTACCGGTGTCGAGGAGGGCGGCCGCACGGGTATGACCGCCCTGGTAGTGGGAATCCTGTTCCTGCTTTCGCTGATCATCGTCCCGCTGGCGGCGGCGATTCCGCTCTACGCCTCGCACATCGCGCTGGTGGTCGTGGCACTCATCATGCTGACTAATGTCGTCGACATCCAGTGGGACGACCTCTCGCATGCCATCCCCGCCGGATTGACGATCCTGATCATGCCGCTTACCTTCTCGATCGCGTACGGCATCGCGGCCGGCATCGTGTCCTACCCGATCGTGAAGCTGGGCGAAGGCAAGCTGGACGAGACCCGCCTCGGTCACTGGGTGCTCGCCGCGGCCTTCGTGCTGTACTTCTACGTCAGAACCAGCGGCGTCCTGCAGGCGGTCGCATAGAGAACCCACCGCGTTCGACCGCGATTTTCTTCGGTACCACGCCGCCGTCAGAAGGATTATACCCGCTACGACACAAGAGTCGGTAATGTCGCATCTGGGTGTCGTCCTCACGGGCGGCCCGTTCGATAGCGAGCGGTGGCGAACGGCCTACGAGTTGGGGCGGGCGGCTCTCGATGGTGGCCACGAGGTGACCTACTTCACCTACCTCGACGGCGTGCTGGTCCCGATGGTCGACCAGCACTTCGCGGAGTGCTCGGACCACGGCCTGTACGACGAGATGCCGGCCGAGAAGTTCGGGGAGCTCCTCGAGGACGGCGCGGAGGTCTTTGCCTGTGGTCTCTGCGTCGACGCTCGCGGGGTGGACGTCGAAACGGACTTTCCCGAGGACCTGATGGTCGGGTTGTTGCCCGACCTCGCGGACATGATCGGCGAAGCGGACCGGGTGGTCTCCCTATGACGGAGGGGTTCCGATGAAACAGGACGTCGTCGTCTTGCTTACACGCGCCCCGTACGGCCGGATCCACGTCCCGGAAGGCCTTCGGGCCGCCCGAGGTATCGCTGCCGGCTTCGACCACCACGACGTGACGGTTGCCTACGTCGAAGACGCGGCCTTCGCGGCACGGGCAGCGGTTGACAGGGTCGCATTGAATATGGCTCCCCAGATCGAGGACCTGCACGAGGACGACGGGACGATGGTGGTCGACGAAAGCGCTCTCGGGGCCCGCGATATCGACCGGGCCGAGATCGCCGACGATATCGAGATCGTCCCCGCCGACACAATCACCGATTACATCCACGCGGCCGACGAGGTGCTCACCTTCTGACCATGCTCTACCTCATCGACAAACCCCACGAAGACATCGGACTCAGGACCGCCCGTGCGGACGAGGACGCCGTCGTGGTCCTGGTCCAAGACGGCGTCCTGCTCGAGCCCGACATCGACGCGGAGGTCTATGCTGTCAGCCGAGACGTCGAGATTCGGGGTGTCGATCTCCCGGCAGGCATCGAGCCGATCGAGTACGACGCCCTGGTCGACCGGCTGTTCGAAACCGAGGTGAAAACCTTCGTATGACACTGTTCGCAGACATCGACGAACTGGTGGACAGCGGTGAACCGGTCGCGGTGCTGACCGTGACCGGGAAGGAAGGATCCGCCCCCCGCGACGTCGGGGCAAAGATGGCCGTCACCCGCGACCGCGAGATCGGGACCATCGGCGGTGGCACCGTGGAGAATCTCGCCGTGGAGGAAGCTCGCGAGGTACTCGCAGGCGACGCGGAGCCGGGGGTGCGGACCTACGAGCTACGCCCGGGCGGTAACACGGGCATGGTCTGTGGGGGGTCGATGGATGTCTTCATCGATCGAGTCCGCGGCAATCGTCGGCTCTTCATCGCCGGTGGCGGCCACATCGGGGCCGAACTCGCCCCGATGGGCGAGGCTCTGGGCTACGAGACCACGGTGGTGGACGACCGCGAGGAATACGCCGTGCCCGAGCGCTTCCCGGATAGCACCACTGTCATCCATGGGGACTACTACCAGGAACTGACCGAGCAGCCGCTTACCGAGGAATCCGCCGTGGTCGTGGCCACCCGGAGCAGCGCCTACGACCGCAAGGCGGTCAAGGCAGCTATCGACGCGGAGGTCGGCTACGTCGGCGTTGTTGCCAGCGAGGACAAGACCGACCACGTCCTCGATGGGCTCCGAGAGGACGGCTATGCAGAACGGGCCCTCGCCAGGATCAGAGCCCCTGTCGGTCTGGACCTCGGCGGAAGTTCGCCAGGTGCCCTCGGGCTCGCCATCCTCGCCGAGATGCACGTCGACTTTTACGACGCCACCGGCGAGCGCGAGACCGCCTTTTCGCTCGACGACCTCGTGGTCGTCCGGGGCGGGGGCGACCTCGGGACGGGGGTCGCGTACCGGCTCTCGCAAGCGGGCTATCCAGTGATCGTCACCGACGTCGCCCAGCCCACGGCAGTCCGGCGGGCTGTGGCTTTCGCCGAGGCCATGTACGAGGACGAGGTCGTGATCGAGGGTGTCGAGGGACGGCGGGCCGAGGACTTGGACGAGGCTGTCGCGACCCTCCGCGAGGGTGACGTCGCGGTCCTCCACGATCCGGAAGCCGATGTTGCCGCCGAACTTGAGGCGGCCGTGCTGGTCGACGCGATCATGGCCAAGGGCAAGTTCGACACCGGCACCAGGCGCGACGACGCCGACGTCGTTATCGGGATGGGTCCCGGCTTCTCCGCTGGCGAGGACGTCGACGCGGTGGTGGAGACCGACCGCGGCCACGAACTCGGCCGCGTGTATTATGACGGGTCGGCCCACGAGTACGACGGCATCCCTGGCGAGCGGCGCGGGTTCACGACCGAACGCGTGCTGCGGGCCCCGACCGGGGGCGAGTGGGAGACGGTCGTCTCGCTGGGCGAGGTCATCGAGGCCGGCGACGTCACCGGGTACGTCGACGGGGAACCGGTTGAGACCGACATCGACGGACTGGTCCGCGGTCTCGTCCACCACGGTGTCGAGGTCTCCGAGGGCGCCAAACTCGGCGACGTCGATCCGCGCGGGGAGTCGGTCGATCATACGAAGATTTCCGACAAGGCCCTCGGCCTGGGCGGTGGCGTCCTGGAGGCCATCCTTCGTCTCTCCTGAGACCGGGTCGGTTCGCGATTTTCTCCAGAACCCCCCACACCTGTCCGAACCCGTTAGGTCTATTGCCGCGTTCCGATTGGATTGGGACATGGAGCTTGCACTCCTCGGTGGTACTGGAGACATCGGTGAAGGCCTCGCCCTGCGATGGGCGCGAGACACGGACCATACTGTCCACATCGGCTCGCGGACGCCGGAGAAGGCGACAGACCGGGCCGCCGATTACCGCGAGGAACTCACGGAACGCGGCTTCGAGGTCGATATCGAGGCCTCGGGCAACGAGACCGCGGCGGCGGAATCCGACGTCGTCGTGGTGAGTGTCCCCCCTGAGTACGTTACAAGCACCGTCGAGTCGGTCGCCGATGGACTCGATACAGGTGACGTGCTGGTCAGTCCCGCCGTCGCCATGGGTCGGGACGGCGACGGGTTCCATTACGAGGAACCCGATGCCGGCAGCGTGGCCGAAGCGATCGCAGACGTCGCTCCGGAAGGGGTCCCCGTCGTCGGCGCCTTCCAGAACCTCGCCGCTGGTGCCCTCTCGAATCTCGACAACGACCTCGACTACGACGTCGTCGTGACCGGGGACGACGAGGAGGCGACGACGCTCGTCGCGGATCTCGCCGAAGAGATCGAGGGGATCAGGGCACTCGCCGGTGGCCCGCTCGCGAACAGCGCCGAGATCGAGGGAATCACGCCGCTGTTGATCAACATCGCGATGAACAACGACGGCATGCACGACCTGGGCGTCCGGTTCCAGTAAGGCCTCAGTTCTTCGTTCTCGCGGGACGACGCTTTCCTGGGACTGCTCTCACACCCGCGTTCAGATCTCTTCGAAGGTCGGTTCGTTCAGGCCCACCTGCGGCGGCTCGGTCACGCGGCCGACCTCGCGATGGAAGACGTCCCGGGCTTCGAGCGCGGCTTCGAGATCCCCGGCACCGTCCGCGTCCACTGCGACGAGGAGCCCGCCGCTCGTCTCCGCACTCTCGCCCTCGCGCAACCCGTAGCCGAACAGGTCCGAGAGCGGCAGGGTGCCTTCGATCACGGGGACGTGATCGAGTTCGATCCCGACCCGGGCATTCCCAGCCAGGTGCTGGGACTGGCCCAGCAGGCCGAACCCGGTGATGTCGGTCGCTGCGGTGACGGGGGCCTCGCGGAACGCCCTGGCTGCGGCCCGATTCGGTGTTCGCATCCACTCCAGGGCGTCCGCACCGATCTCGGTGATGTCCCGATGGGTCGCCTCGCTGACCTGGTCGCCGAACTCCCCCTCGCGGACCCGCAGAGCTCCCATCGCTGGCTGCGTACCGAGCGGTTTCGTCAGGTACAGGCGGTCCCCTGGGGTGGCGCCCTCGGTCGTGACCAGTTCGTCGGGCGGAGCCGTGGCGTTCACCGCTGCACCGGCGATCGGCCAGGGATTCAACACGGAATGACCCCCGGTGATGACACCGTCGACGCGCTCGGCGGTCTCGGCGATCCCATTCAATATTGGCGCCGCTTCGTCCGTCAATTCGCTCGGCAACCCCAGGACCACCAGGAAGGACAGGTTCTCTGTCGCCCCTTTCGCGAAGGCGTCGCTCGCGGCGTTGCACGCGGCGACCTCGCCGTAGGCTCGCGGATCGTCGATGATGGGCGTGAAGTAATCGATGGTCGAGACGACTGCCAGGTCCTCCGTGAGCTGTCTCGCGGCGGCGTCCTCGCCGACGCCGAAGAGCAGTTCCGGCTGGTCGGTGTCGAGGCCCGCCTGGGCCAGGAGCCCCTCCAGATCGCTCTGGCCGATCTTGCAGGAGCAGCCGTGGAGTTCAGCGTACTCGGTGAGCTTGGGCCCGGACTCCTGGAGGGAGAATCCCAGATCTTCGCCGACCATGTCACTCGCCCATATGGGGGCCGACTGCCTCGTCCGGGACGGCGATCTGGAGGGTAAAGGAGTCGCCGTCGGCCTCCTCACTTTCCTCGCCTTTGGTCACCTCGTAGCCGTGTTTCTCGCAGGTGCGCTGGATGTTACCCTCGGCGGGCGGGTAGTCGCCGTTGACGACCAGTTCGTCGCCCGGTTCCAGTTCCTCGAGCACGTCCCTCACCATGAGCGCGGGTCGCGGACAGACCTCACCAGTGACGTCGATTTCCTCCCGCATGGTAGCAGGTTACGACCGGGCGGCTATAATCCTGGCGGGCTTGATTCGACCCACCCAATACCGACCGGTTCCCCGGACCACTGCACTCATTAGCGGACCCGCACAAGCACGCGTATGGACCTCGCAGCCGCGCTTGGTCTCGGCGACCGCGAACTCGTCTCCTTCGTCGGGGCCGGCGGCAAGAAGACCTCGATGGCCCGGCTCGCAGCCCAGGGCAGGGGCCGGTTGCACGTGGGTTACACCACGACGACACACATGCCCCCGCCTCCCGACCTCTCGCTCGTCGTCGAGGGCCCGGACGGGATCGAATCGGCCGTCCGGTCTGCAGTCCGCACCGAGGGTGCCATCGCGTTTGCGAGCAGAGCGGTCGAAAACCCCAGCCGTGTCGACGTGAAGGTCAAGGGCTTCGACCCGGCTGCGATCGACGCCCTCTACGACGCCACCGTCCTGGACTGGATCCTCGTGAAGGCCGACGGGGCCAGGATGCGAGAGTTCAAGGCTCCGGACGTCGACGAGCCGGCGGTCCCGGCCGAGAGTACAGTCGTCGTGCCTGTCGTCTCCGCGAAAGCATTCGACGCGGTCCTCACCGAGGAGACGGTCCACAGACCCGAACGCGTCGCGACCATCGCGTCACGCAGCATCGGGGACGTCATCACCCCCGCACTGGTCGGTGCGGTCCTTGCCAGCCAGTCCGGCGGGCTGAAACAGGTCCCGGACGGCGCACGAGTCGTCCCACTGATCAACAAGGCCGACGGGAATGCGGAGCGACGCCAGGCCCGGGAAGCCCTCGCTGCAGCGTTCGATCGGACAGACCGATTCGAAACGGGCCTGATTACGTCCTTCGAGGCGGATACGCTCGAGGTCGTCACGGCCGACTAGCCCGCGACTGCGGACGAGGAGCGGTGAAACGAAACCTGCGTGTTACTCGATCAGGCGATCACGTCGACGTACTCCATCTGGGTGACGTCGACGAGCCCGTTGTTCGTGATTCGGTACTCGGGAATCACCTCGAGCGGAAGGAAGGACAGTTCCATGAGGCCTGCCTCCTGGTCGACCCCGAGGTCAGTTGCGGCCGCTTCCACGGCCTCGAACTCCTCGGCGACGTCGGCCAGCGGCCGATCGGCGATGAGGCCGGCGGCCGGCAATGAGAGCGAGGTCATCGAGTCGGCGGCAGGCTCATACGCTGCGATCCCGCCATCGATCTTTCGGAGGTGATTGGCCACTCGGGCCATGGCATCGTAGGTCGTTCCGGCGACGACCAGATTGTGGGCGTCGTGTGCAATCGTGCTCCCGATGGCGCCCCGCTCGAGACCCAGTCCGTGGACGAAGCCCACACCGACGTCCTTCTCGCCAGAGTGCCGCTCGATGACGGCGATCGGGACGACGTCGGCGTCGAGGTCACCCTGGAGCCAGCCGTTCGACACCGGGACGCTCGCCTCCATCCGCGCGGTCTGCAGCCCACCCAGCGAGTCGATCACCCGCACGGAAACCTGCCCGTCAGCCCCCTCCGGTGCCGAGATGGCAAGATCCGCCGGCTCGATTTCGGGCACCCTGACGGTGTCCGTCGCGAGCGCCGTCGGCGGATGCTCGGCCTCGCCCTCCGTCGGATCCAATTTTCCGTCGACGAGCACGTGCTCGACGTCCCATGTCTCCAGATCCGCGAGGAGCACCAGGTCAGCCGGAGAGCCCGGACGGACGCGGCCGAACGGGAGCCCGTAGCTCTCGGCGGTGTTGAGCGAGCCCATCTGCACCGCCGTGACGGGATCGACGCCCTCGCGGATCGCCTTCCTGAGCGCGAAGTCCACGCCGCCATGCTCGACGATGTCCACGACGTCCCTGTCATCCGTGCACAGCGAGAGATACCGGCTGTCGACCTGCTCGACGAGACCGACGAGGTCGGCGAGGTTCCGGCTCGAGGAGCCCTCGCGCAGGTAGACCCGCAGGCCTGCATCGGCCTTCTCGCGGGCTTCATCGAGAGAGATACTCTCGTGGTCGTTGTCGAGGTAGCGAGCGACCGCCTGCAAAGTATCCCCGCGGACCTGGGGCATGTGGCCGTCCACAGTCAGGCCGCGCTCGCGGGCCGCGTCGATCTTGGCGTGGACGTCGGGATCGCCGCTCACGACACCCGGGATGTTCATGACCTCGCCGAGCGCGACGACCTCGTCCTCGTCCAATAGCCGCTCGACGGCCTCGGGGCCGACAGTGGCGCCATTGTCCTGGAGCGGCGAGGCGGGAACGCTCGACGGGACCGAGAACCGCACCTTGAGTGGCGTGTGGCGGGCGTCCTCGATGACAGCGCGCACGCCCTCCTCCCCCAGCACGTTGGCGATCTCGTGAGGGTCGTGGATCACGCTGATGACGCCCTTCGGGACGACGGCCTGCCCGTACCGCGGCGGCGTGACCATGCTCGATTCGACGTGCATGTGGGCGTCTATGAGGCCGGGCGCGATGTAGCCGGTCTCGATCTCCCGGTCTGCCTCGCGCTCGACAAGCGCCACGATCTCGCCGTCGTCGATCGCGACTGCGGCGTCCGTTTCGAGCCGGCCCGTGTGCACGTTGACGAGCGTACCGCGGACCAGCAGATCCACGGGGGCGTCGGTCATGGCGAGGGGTCACCTCCCGACAGGTCCAGGTCGATCGCCTTCGCCTCGCGGCGGATGCGGTCCGCGTCGGCGGTCTGGACCTCGCCGTCCGCCATGAGCACGTTGCCGTCCACCATCGTGAACTCGACGTCCTCCCCCCGGGCCGAGAACACGAGATGGGAGAGCACGTCGTGGAGTGGCGCCGCCCGGGTCACGTCGGTCGTCAGCCCGATGATGTCCGCTTTCCACCCCTCGTGCAGTTTGCCGACCCGTTCGAAGCCGGCCGCTCTGGCGCCGTTTTCGGTCGCCATCTCGAAGATGACCTCCGCGGGCGTGACCGTCGAGTCCAGATTGTCGACCTTCTGTAGCAGCGACGCGCGGCTCATCTCCGAGAACGCGTCGAGCACGTTGTTACACGGTGGGCCGTCGTTACCCAGGGCGACGTTGATCCCGCGGTCGAGGTATTCGACGACCGGTGCGATCCCGCTCGCGAGTTTCATGTTCGAGGACGGGCAATGGGTAACGTGGGTCCCGGTCTCCTCGAGGACCTGCCGTTCGCTCTCGTCGGTCCAGATGACATGGGCCAGTACGACGTCCTCGCCAGTTAGCCCCACTTCGTCCAGCCAGTGGATGTTCCGCATCCCGGTGTCGTCCTCGACGGTCTCGATTTCGTCCTGGTTCTCGCTCGCGTGGGTGTGGATGCGCACGCCGTCGTACTTGTCCGCGAGTTCCCGGCTCCCGCGCAGGCACTCCTCGGTGCAACTGACCGCGAACCTGGGAGTGACCGCATAGCGGATGCGGTCGTCGAAGCTGCCGTGATACGTCTCGATGAGGCGCTCGGACTCCTCGAGCCCCTCCTGGGTGTCCTCCAGCAACCCGTCGGGGGAGCGCTGGTCCATGAGCACCTTCCCGAGTCGGCCCCGGATCCCCATTTCGCCGGCGGCCTCGAAGGCTTCCTCGGCATGGGAGACCGAAAGGTGATCGATGGCGGTGGTGGTGCCCGTCTCGATAAGTTCGAGGTAGCCCAGCTCCGCCGCGAGACGCATCTCGTCGGCCGAGAGGGTAGCCTCCATGGGAAGGATGTGATCGAACAGCCAATCGAGCAGCGTGGCATCGTCAGCGATGCCCCGGCCTAGACTCTGGACCGAATGGATGTGAGCACCGACCAGCCCCGGGAGGAGGATGTCGTAGGACTCGACCTCGTGGTCCGGATATCGGTCAGCTATCTCGGCGCGTTCGCCGACCGCTTCGATGGTCGAACCGTCGACCACGACAGCACCGTCCTGGAGTACGGTCGCCGAGTCGGCAACGACCGTGCCGCGAAGGAGCATACGTACGGAACGTGGTCCTTTGGGAGTAAGGAACTTTCGAAGGGACGGCCGACGTCGGTCTCGGCCCGCAATTCGGCCCCCGTGATCCACGGCCGGCACCATGACCCCAGCGCCGCGTCTGATACGCGGGCGCGTCGCACACCGTTATTGAATGTGTTGAGGCCTCCGTGCTGCCTGCATGCGGATTGGAGCCTTCACGCCGCCTGATTGCGGATGGCGCCGGCCGTTGCCTCGATGCCAGGAGCTGTGGGGCCTCGCTCGACGGTGGTGTCAGTTTCCCCGCCTGTCGTCGAAAAGTGCAGACCAGAAGGAATCGGTCGCCGCGTTTTCAGTCCATCTCGCGACTGTAGGACTTCAGCAGCGCCGAGGGGACCGCGCTCGCCCCACGTTCGCTCCGCGCGACGGTGATCGCCAGGATAGCCACCGTGATGAAGTAGGGGTACGTCGACATTATCTCGGGGTGCGTGAAGAACGAGATGATCGTATTGACGATCTCGGGTGCCCCTTCGATAGTAAGGGTAAGGGACTGGATACGGATCTGCAAGGCCTCCAGCATGCCGAAGAGATAGGCCCCCGCGACCGCGTATAGTGGTCGCCATCGGGCGAAGATCACGAGGGCGACCACGATCCACCCGCGACCCGCTGTCAGTCCGGCGGTCCAGATCTGAGAGTACGCGAGTGACAGGTGACCGCCCGCGAGCCCCGCGAGCGCCCCGCCGATCAAGACCGCGAGGTACCGGAGCCGGAACACGCTAACGCCCATCGTGTCAGCGGTCTCCGGGTCCTCGCCCACGGACATGAGTTCGAGTCCCAGGTTCGTGCGGAAGAGTAGATACCAGACGGTGGGCACGAGGAGGAAGGCGATGTAGTCCGTCGGCGGGTTGCGGAACAGGGCAGGGCCCAGAAGCGGAATCTCCAGGAGATACTGACCGATGACCGGAATCGTCGTCTTCTGGATACCATCGATCGAGTACTGGGTCCACTCGACGCCGAAGTACGTCGTCAGCCCGGTTCCCAGCAGGGTCAGCATGACCCCGCTGATCACCTGGTCGGATTTGAGCGAGATACAGAGGAAGGCGTGAATCGCGGACATCGCGATACCCCCGATTATTGCGACGATCAAGCCGATCCAGGGATCGCCGGTGATGACCGTTGTGGCGTATCCCGCGAGAGCGCCGACCAGCATCATTCCTTCCATCCCGAGGTTCAGGATGCCGGCACGCTCCGCGATGATCTCTCCCAGCGCCGCGATGATGAAGATCGTCCCGGCACTGATCGTCGCATCGATCATGCCGGCGGTAAAGGACACCATCGGTTACACCCCCTCCTCCGCGGTTGCGGGGGAAACCGGTTCGGTCTCGCCCCATTCGAGTGTCACGTCGACCTCGAAGTTCTTCACGAACTCCGCGGTGATGAGGAACAGGATGATCAGCGCCTGTATGACGTCGACGAGTGCGGCCGGGACGTCGTAGTTGATCTCGAGGGAGTTCCCGCCGACGAACAGCAACCCGAAGAACAGTGCGGCAACGACCACCTTTGCCGCGCTGTCCCGCCCCAGCAGCGCGATGACGATGGCGGTGAAGCCATAGCCCGGCGAGAAATCGGGTCGGAGCCGATCCTGGATCCCGGCGATCTCTATCAGGCCGGCCATCCCGCCCAGGGCCCCACCGACGACGAAGACCATGATATAGATGAAAAACGAGTTCATGCCAGCCTGCCGGGCGGCGTCCGGATTCGAACCGGTGTAGGTGATCTCGTATCCCACGTTCGTCATCTGGACGAAGACGTACACCACGATGGCGGCGAGAAGGGCCACCAAGACACCGAGGTGAGCATCGAGTATCGGAATCGTGGGCAGTTGTGCTGGGTCGGGGAGGACGGCCGAGACCGGGAAGTTGCCGGCACCCCCCTGCATCGGTCCTCTGACCATGTATCCGTTGATCCGGATGGCTGCGTACGCGATCAGCAGGGAGACGATAATCTCGTTTACATCCCACTTCGCCCGGAGATATCCCGGAATGAAGCCCCACAGAGCGCCACCAACGGCCGCACCCAACAGCATCAGTGGGATCAACGCGACCGACGGGAGCGCGATGTTGATGCCGATCCACGTGCCCACAATCGCCCCGATGTAGATCTGACCGGTCGCCCCGATATTCCAGAGGCCGGCTCGAAGCGGGAGATATACGGCCAACCCGGCGAGCAACAGCGGGACCGTTTTCTCGAGGACGTTAGAGATCCCGAACTGACTGGTCCACGGGGTGATGAACATCGTCGTATACCCAGCGATGGGATCGACGCCCAATGTGATAAGGGCGAGAGAACTCACCGCCAGGGCCGCAAGGACCGTCAGTACCGAGGAGCTGTACGCCAGCCAGCGAGGTACTTCCTTTCTCGCCGTCAGGTCGACGTCGATGTTCACGTCAAATCACCTCCTGATTCTGAACCGTCTTCCCGACTCTGTCGGTTGGAATGGTCCAGAAGCGACGAGCGACCGCCGTCGGTCGCCATCGCCGATTCCCCCTCCATCGAACCGCCAGTCATCTTGAGGCCGATCTCGCGCCGATCTGCGGCCTCCGGGGTGGTCTCGTGGACGACCGCTCCTTCGTAGACGACCAGAATCCGATCGCTCAGGTCAAATATCTCGTCGAGATCCTCAGATACGAGGAGAATCCCCATACCGGAGTCCCGTTGCTCGAGTAGTTGCCTGCGGATCGACTCGATGGCCCCGACGTCGACACCCCGCGTCGGTTGATTCGCGACGAGGATGTCCGGGCGTCGATAGATCTCCCGACCGACGATGAGCTTCTGCATGTTCCCCCCGGAGAGGTCACCGGCCTCCATCTTCCTGACGTCGTCGATGCCCCGGACGTCGTACTCCTCGACGATTTCCTCGGAGTAATTGGCCATCTCCTCCCAGTCGAGGAAGGGTCCGGACTGGAATCGCTCGCTCCGGTACTCTTTGACTGGTCCGTTGTGCATAATACTGAGTTCCGGTGCAAGGCCGTACTTGAGCCGGTCCTCCGGGATGAAAGAGATACCCGCTTCGATGAATCTCCGCGGATGGGCGTTAGTCAAATCCGTCCCGTTGACGCGGATCGTCCCCTCTGTGGTCTCCCGGACCCCGACGAGACACTCTGCCAGTTCCTTCTGCCCGTTGCCGCTCACCCCGGCGATCCCGACGATCTCTCCCTCGTTGATCTCGAGGTCGATACCTTCCACAGCGGGGAGGTTCCGTTCGTCGAGGGCATGCAGGTTCTCCGCCGCCAGCCGTGGCTCGCCGACCTCGGTCTCCGACTTTTCGATATCGAATAAGACCTCGTGACCGACCATCATCTCCGCCAAATCGGCTTCCGTGACCGTTTCGGTCTCGACCGTGCCGATATGTTCGCCGTCCCTGAGGATCGTGACACGGTCCGTAATCTGTTTTGCCTCGTAGAGTTTGTGAGTGATGAATATGATCGAGAGCCCATTGTCCGCGAGTTTCTCGAGGGTCTCGAACAACCGGGAGGCTTCATTCGGGGTCAGAACGGCAGTGGGTTCGTCCAAGATCAGCAGATCGACGTCGCGGTAGAGCGCTTTCAAAATCTCGACTCGCTGTTGTTCCCCGACCTCGAGTTGCCAGACCTTCTCGGTGGGGTCGATACCGAACCCGTACTCGGAGGCGAGGTCCGCGATGCGGTCGCGGGGGCCCTCGTGGTCGATCGTGAAGAGGCCCCGGAGGGTATCGAGTGACTGTGTCAGGATTCCGCCGGAGTCGTGCTCGCCGTCTTTCGGTTGCTCGTCAGCGTCGGCGAAGGACGACGCCGTCTCTCGCCGACCCAGGATGACGTTCTCGGTGACCGTGAGCTTCGGGATGAGCATGAAGTGCTGGTGAACCATCCCGATACCCGCGTCGATCGCCTGTTGGGGGGATTCGAGTTCGATACGGGATCCGTCGAGATATACGTCGCCCGCGTCTTTCCGGTAAAGCCCATACAAGATTTTCATCAGGGTACTCTTGCCGGCCCCGTTTTCCCCCAGTAGTCCGTGGATCTCTCCCTTTTCGACCTCGAGATCCACATGGTCGTTTGCGATCACACCTGGGAACTTCTTGACAATTCCACGCATCTCGAGGAACGACTCTGGAGCCTCCTGCTTCATCCTTGATTGGCCAAGACTTCGGCTAACCCACCATTAAAATTTCCCATGTTCGCAAGGAAAAGTAGCGGTCCTGATCGTGGGCCCGCCGCCGGAGCCCAACTCGGGAGTCTTGATCGTGTCCCGTGTCAACACGGATCAATGGTCGAACGCGTTTTTCGGGAAGCGTTGGGGCGCTTCGATTACCTCGACGCAGAATTGCCCTCGACTCGGCTGGTCCTGGGGCCGGCGACCCCCGGGCTATCGAATCTTCGACCCTCGTGCAATGGCACCATCGACCCACAGGCTATCGATTCGTCGACTCCGACTATCGCCACGTGCGCAGTCTGCCTGGGCTCCCGCGCTGGGGATTATTGAGGGCCTTCGACCCGGATGAGGGGCCGTATGGGACGATCCATCGGAGATCCCGTCGAAGGAAATTCACGGTGGTGGTGTGACCGCCGCTCTGGTCTCCTGCACCCCAGTAACGTGATCGTAGACTAATTATTCGTACTCAACAAGATTAGGTAGTTTTTTTGTAGCCGGCCTGGGATGATACGGTGTGGCGAAGTCACTGAGACTACTATGACCGATATGCACGACAACACTTCACGGCGAGACTTGCTCAAATGGGCCGGTGCGGCCGGTATCACTGGCCTCGCGGGATGTACCGGCGGAAATGGCGGCGATGGCGGCGGTGACGATGACACGACGACCGAAGAACAGCAGGATACCGTCAGGGCAGCCTGGCTTTACATCTCCGAAGTCGGCGACCTTGGCTGGTCCTGGGCCCATGACCAAGGGCGCCAGTGGGTCGAAGAGGAGTACGACTGGCTGGAGACGGATTTCTCCGAGGCCGTCGCGCCGGCTGACTCGACGAGTGTCCTGGAGGAGTACACGGCAAACGATTACGACATCATCTTCGGCACCACCTTCGAGTACATGGACCCCATGTTCGAGGTCGCCGAAGAGAACCCCGACACCTTCTACGAACACAACACCGGCTACCGGACGCGCGAGAATATGGGCCGGTACATGGGCCGTATCTACCAGGCCCGGTATCTCGCCGGTATCGCAGCCGGGATGATCACCGAAGAGAACCTCATGGGGTACGTCGCCGCGTTCCCGATTCCGGAGGTCGTCCGAGGTATCAACGCCTTCACCCTCGGTGCGAGATCGGTCAACCCCGATGTCGAGACCAAGGTCCGCTGGATCAACAGCTGGTACGACCCGACCAAGAACCAGCAAGCGGCCGAGTCGCTCATCGACGAAGGTGTCGACGTTATGGGCCAGCACATGGACTCCCCGGCTGCAGTGCGGACTGCCCGCGACGCCGGCATCTGGTCGACGGGCTACGACGCGCCGATGGGCCAGTTCGGCGGCGACAAGTACATCACCTCCCCGATCTGGAACTGGGAGGTCTTCTACGCCCCGACGCTCCAGGCGGTTCGTGACGGAACCTGGGAGTCGGACGCGTACTGGGAAGGATACGACGCAGAGATGGACGAGGCTGGCTCCCTGGTGGCACTCGACGACTGGGGTCCGAACGTCCCCGAGGACGTCAAGAGCACGGTCGATGAGGAAAAGCAGTCGATCATCAACGGCGAACTCGACGTGTGGGCCGGCTCGAAGTTCGAGGGCGAAAGCGACGAATTCCTCTTCCAGAACATGGCGAGCTTCGTCGAAGGCGTGCAGGGCGAAGTCCCGTCCTAACTGCGGCGGTCCGTCCGCTCCCTCACACCCGTCAGCAATTCCGGTTTTTTACGCGGGCGCAGGTCGGAAGCATTAATATTGGGTCTCGGATTGTTCCAAACGAGAGCGATGAGCGTTCAGCCAGACCAGCGAGAAGCGATCAGCGAGTGGGTTTCAGAACACAGCGACGACGTCGTCTCCTTCCTCCAGGACATCGTCGCCATCCCGTCGGCCACCACCATCGGCGAAGACGAGGAGGAGGTCGCAAAGCGGATCAAGACGGAGATGGAGGAACTCGGGTACGACGATGCCTTCCTCGACGACCTCGGGAACGTCCACGGCGTCATCGAAGGCGAGTCCGACGAGGGCGCGGTGATGTTCAACTCGCACATCGATACGGTGGGGCCGAGCGACCTCGACCAGTGGGACCACGACCCGTACGCGGCCGAGATCGAGGACGGCACGATGTACGGCCTGGGTACCGCCGACATGAAGTGTGCCATGGCCTCGATGGTCTACGGCGGTGGCGCCATCGCAAATCTCGATTTCACCCCCGAGCATGACATCTACATCACCGGCGAACTCATGGAGGAGGTCTGCGAGGGCCACGCGATGCAGTACGTCATCGAGGAGATGGGCCTCGACCTCTCCGCGGTCGTCATCGGGGAAGCGTCCGAGATGAACGTAAAGCGCGGGCACCGCGGCCGCTGCGAACTCAAGATCGAGCTCGACGGCGAGTCTTGCCACGCCAGCGCCCCGGAACGCGGGACGAACCCCCTGTACCACGCCTCGGCCATCCTCGAGCGCATCGAGGAACTCAACGAGGAGACCGTCGACCACGAGTTCCTCGGCAAGGGCACCATCGCCGCCACGAACATGGACGTCCAGACCCCGTCCAACAACGCGGTCCCGGCCGGTGCCACGATCTACGTCGACCGGCGATTGACCCTGGGCGAGGACGAAGAGACCGCACACGCGGAACTCCAGGACGCAATCGAGTCCGCGAAGGCCGTGTACGGTGACGAGGTGTCCGCTTCCGTCGAGACGCTCTCCTTCGATACGCCGTCCTGGACCGGGTACGAGATGGAGTCGAAGAAGTACTTCCCGACGTGGCTGCTCGAGGAGGACCACGACCTGGTCCAGGACACCAAGACCATCGTCGACGAAATGCTCGAGTCCGACGCCGAGATCACGAAGTGGACCTTCTCCACCTCCGGCAACTACACGATGGGCGTCGCGGAGATCCCGACGATCGGCTTCGGCCCGTCCTGGGAGAAGTTCGCGCACGCCGCGGACGAGGAAGTCGACGTCGACAACGTGGTCGACGCCGTCGGCGTCTACGCTGGCCTCGCCTTGAAGCTGTAACGCCGATACCGACTGTTCCTTCCGCAGTTCATTCTTCAGGTATCGTCTCTCGAGCAGTGGGAATTCGCCTGCTGTATCTCCTACCACAATCTCCCTACCGCGGCCGCAATGAGAGCGGAGGCCGTTTCTGGTCCGTGGTACGGTTGGTGCACCCTATCGACAGCTTCCGCTGGCTGGCGAACACAGGAAATACTGCCCTGTCTGGGCGACGTCGCGACGCCTGGACAGCGATCCTGTCCGGGGACGGCAACCACGTCGGGTACCGCTTCGTCACAAGCGCGAGGTCGTGGTATCCAGGTGACGGGAGAAGACGGACATCGGCCGACCCTCGTCCGAGCGCTACTCGCCTTCGACGACGTGGGTGCCGGCGCCCTCCGTGAGGGCTTCCATGGCGTTCTCGAGCGACGTGATTATCGCGCGGCGCTCGCGATCGGAGTCGCCCCCGACGAAACGGCATGCGGCATCGACCTTCGGGCCCATGCTCCCTTCGGGGAACTCGCCTTCCTCGTGAAGGGCTTGAAGTTCTCCGACCGTTATCTCGTCGAGGAACTCCTCGTCCTCGGTGCCGTAGTCGCGGTAGACGCCGTCGACGTCGGTGATGACCAGGAGGTAATCCGCGTTGAGACGCGTGGCGATCACGTTAGCCAGGAGGTCCTTGTCGATGACGGCGTCGAAGCCGTCGATGTAGCCCTCCTTGCGGGCTACCGGCACGCCACCGCCACCGCCGCAGATCACCAGGTCGCGCTTGCCGATCAGCCGCTTGACGGGCGTCTCCTCGACGATTCCCTGGGGCTCCGGGGAGGGCACCACGCGGCGGTAATCGTCCTGGCCGGTGTCGCGGACCTTCTTGATGGTCATGCCCTCCTCGCGGAGTTCCTCGGCGCGCTCCTCGCTGTAGAACGGACCGACCGGCTTGGTCGGGTCCTCGAAGGCCGGGTCCTCCGGATCGATGATCGTCTGGGTGATGATGGAGGCGACGGGGACGTGCTTCCAGCGCTGTTCGAGCTGGCGGTACATCTGCTGGGCCATCATGTACCCGATCTGGCCCTGGGACATCGCGCCACAGACCTCCAGAGGCTGGGCCGGCGGGGAACCCTGTTCCTGCTGGAGGAGCAGCGAGCCGACCTGGGGGCCGTTCCCGTGTGTCAGGACGACCTTGTAGCCGGCCTTCATCACGTCGACGATCTGCTTGGCGGTGTTGTCGACCGCCTCCATCTGCTCCTCGAAGGTGCCCTCGGCGCCGGGCGGGACCAGCGCGTTGCCGCCAAGCGCGATCATCACGAGGGGCTTCTCCCGCTCCATCTCCCAGAAGTCCGGCGGTTCGACGTCGAGTTCGAACGCCGGCTCGGGTTCGGAGGGCGGGAGCGGTTCGAGCAACTCGTTACCCGATTCGGGGTCGCTCATGCGTTCAGTAGCCCCGGCCGCCCATCGTGAGGGCCATGACGCCCTTCTGGGCGTGGAGTCTGTTCTCGGCCTGGTCGTAGATCACGCTCTGCGGGCCCTCCATGACGGACTCGGTGGCCTCGTAGCCGCGCTTGGCCGGCAGCGGGTGCATGTAGATGGCGTCGCTCTTGGCGTTTGACATCATCTCCTCGTCGGCGATCCAGTCCTGGTTCTGGTCGTGGATCTCCTTTTCCTCCTCGACGCCCCGCTCGCCGACCTTCGTCGAGACCCAGTGCTTGGGATAGACGACGTCCGCGTCGCGGAAGCCCCGTTCCATGTCGTGGACGATCTCGAAGTCTCCCTGGTACTTATCGGCATTCTGCTCTGCCATGTCCACGATCTCGGGGTCGAGTTCGACGCCCTCCGGGTGGGAGAGGGTGACGTTTGCCCCCATGCGCGTAAATCCCAGGATCGAGGAGTGCGGCACGCTGGCCGGGCGACGGACTTCGGGCGCGTACGCGTAGGAGATGGTGAAATTCATGTCCCGGATCTGCCCCTTCTTCTCGCGGACGGTCTGCAGGTCCGCCATCGTCTGGAAGGGGTGGTACTTGTCACACTGCATGTTGAAGATCGGGATGTCCGCACCCTCCTGGTACTGGCGGACGATCTCGGTACCCTTGGGGTACTCGAAGTCGACGGCGGCGCCGAGCACCCGGACAGCGAACCCGTGGCCGTAGCGGGAGAGGACCTTGGCGGTTTCTTTGGCGCCTTCACCGTGCTCGAGCTGGAGCTGATCCGGGCTCATGATGTGGGGATACCCGCCCAGCTGGTTGATCCCGGCCTCGAAGGAGTTCCGGGTCCGCGTGCTCGTATTATAGAAGAGCATGTAGAGGGACTTGCCCGTCAGCGAGTCATAATGATCCCATCGCTCCTGGGCGAACTCCCGCTTGAGTTCGTCGGCGACGTCCAGTGCCGACTCGAGTTCCTGTTTGCTCCACTCCTGGGTCGTGACCATATCCTTTCCGCGCAAGTTGGTTTTCATGGGTACTCAGTTCCGCCAGTCTGGCGGACAACGTCTAAGCGGACAGCCAGCGGGGGAATAAACCTTATGACGAGTGCCGAGAATCGATACTCTCCCGACACGAATGCGGCAGCGTCGTGGTACTAAATCGCACGCCCCGGTCGACACCCATAGCTTTTTGCCGAGACCCCCAGTAGCACAGAACGGCATCATGAGCAGCAGTACTCGGGGAGACCGTGTCGGATTGTATCTGCAGGACAAACACTCCATCAGGGAGAACATGGAGATCGCGAAGTACGCGGAGGAGCAGGGTTTCGACGAGATCTGGCAGGCCGAGTCACGACTGGCGCGTGACGGCATCACGCCGCTTGCGGCCTACGCCGCCGTGACGGACGACATCAAGCTCGGCACCGGTGTCATCAACAACTGGACCCGCAACACCGCGCTGATCGCCCAGACCGCAAGCACCCTCGAGGAGCTGGCCGGTCCGGACCGGATCGAACTCGGCATCGGCGCCTGGTGGGAGCCGATCGCCTCCAAGGTCGGCGTCGACCGGCGCAAACCGCTCCTGGCCATGCGCGAGACGGTCGAGGCTCTCCAACGCCTCCTCGACATGGAAAACGTCACCTACGACGGCGAATTCGTCCACCTGGACGACGTCGAACTCGACGTCGTGCACGGCGACACCGGACCGCGGACCGTCGACGTGTACGTGGGCGCAACCGGCTTCAAGATGCTGGAGCTGACCGGCGAGTACGCCGACGGCGCCGTCATGAACTACCTGGTGAGCCCGGAATACAACGAGAAGGCCATGGACGCTCTCGAGACGGGCGCCGAGCGTGCCGGCCGCGACATCGAGGACATCGACCGCCCGCAGCTCGTCGTCTGTTCGATGGACCACGACGAACAGAAAGCCCTCGATAACGCCCGCGAACTCATCACGCAGTACCTCGGCCAGCAGCCCCATATCATGAAGGCCAGCGGCGTTAGCCAGGACCTCATCGACGAGGTCGGCGACGCCATCGGCGGCTGGCCCGCGGACAAGGAGGACATCAAGAAGGGAATGGATCTGGTCCCTGACGAGGTCGTCCGGAAGCTGACCGCGAGTGGTACGCCCGAGCAGTGCCGCGAAAAGGTCCGCCACTACGTGGAAACCGGGGCGCACAGCCCGATCCTCTACCCGCTCGGCGACGACGTCGAGCTGATGATCGACGAGATGGCCGACGGGTACATGTAACCCGGCCCGGAGAAATCTGCTACCCGGTTTTTGCAGCTTGCGGGCGGTCGTCTTCCCCTCCCGAGTGACTCCCTCCCACCCACTCGTGCCGTCCCCGCGAATCCGGGCCGTGGGGAACTCTCGCGCCATGCTGACGGATTGCCTGCACCCGACCCACGAGACCGCTTCCCGCACGGCCCGAGGGTGTCCGACCACGCCGGTGGGGCGGCCAGATCCTACACGGAAATTCGTGGATGTGAACCCGTCACGCGGCGCGCAGCGGATTATTCAACATTAAAGTAGCCCCCGCCGAAAGGGCTGTGTATGGCTCCCGAATGGGACCGCAACAAGACAGCGGCATCTGACGTTTTCGAAGCGATCGGCAACACCCCCCTCGTCGAGCTCACCAAGGCAAGCGAGGACGTCGACGGGACGATCTACGGCAAATGGGAATCCTTCAACCCGTCGAACAGCCTGAAAGACCGCATCTATCACGAGATGATCACGCAGGCGATCGAGCGTGGCGACCTCACCGAGGACATGGAGATCCTCGAGACGTCGACTGGCAACGCCGGCATCGCCTGCACGTTCGTGGGAACCCGTCTGGGCTTCGACGTCAACGTCATCATGCCCGAGGGCATGTCCGAGGAGCGCAAGAAGCTCATCCGGGTGTACGGCGGCAACCTCATCGAGGTTCCGGGCGCCGAGTCCGACGTCGACCTCGCGATGGACAAGGCCGAGGAAATGCTCGAGGAGAACCCGGACACCTACTGGTTCCCGAACCAGTTCAGCAACCCGGACAACGTCCAGGCCCACTACAAGACCACCGGGCCGGAGATCACCGACCAGCTCGACGGCGTTCCGGACGCCTTCGTCGCGGGCCAGGGCACGGGCGGGACGGTCACCGGCGTCGCGAAGCACTTCGCGGAGTACGACGGCGGCGACACCGAGATCTACGCGCTCGAGCCGTACGAGGCCCCGATGCTCGCAAAGGGTGAGTGGGGCTCCCACGAGATCGAGGGCATCGGCGACGGCTTCATCCCCGAGAACCTCGACGCCTCCATGCTCGACGGCATCGTCCGCGTGAAGAGCCAGGAAGCGCTGGACCGTGCCGACTGGCTGCCGAAGAACGAGGGGGTCTTCTCCGGCATCTCCAGCGGCGCGAACGTCGAGGGCGCCCGGAAGATCCTCCAGGAGCGCGACGACGTGGACAACGTGGTCACCATCCTGTGTGACGTCGGCGAACGGTACTTCACCACCCGCCTCTTCGAGGAGGACTACGAGGTCGAGGTGCCGGACCGCGAGCACCCGATGGACGAGCGCTCGAAGGAGTTGCTCGAGAAGTACCAGGACGGCTGGACGATCATCGAGTAACGGCCGTTTCCGCCAAGTCACCCCACCTAGTCGGTTCGTCGCTTCCAGTCGAGCAAGTGTCCGTTCTTTCTCCCCTCGTTCCACGGTCGGTAGTCGCCACGATCATCGGCACCTGACTGCCCATCCCGGTTCGTGGAGTGTCTTCCACCGCATAGCTCCGTCGGGCAATCCATTTCTAGTCCGCGCGCAACGCGCGGGTTATCGACTCCGGGCTACTCCCGATAAAGGCGATAGGAGGCCATGCAGCGCGGTGATGGCTGAAAACGGAAATCGAGGAACGGCAGGCGCGGTGGACTGCATTCGGCAATTGTGCTGGCGGACCGATCGAACGGGCGGGTTACTCCGCGGCGCCGTAGATCTTCTCGACCTCGGCCAGGTCCGGCGGCAGCGAATAGGGCTCGCGGCCGGCGGCCTTCGCGTTCTCGAGGTCTTTGAGCCCGTATCCGCTCGAGACGACGACTGCCGACTCGTCCCCCTCAATGATGTCTTTCTCCCGGGCTTTCCTCACGCCCGCGACGATGGCCGCCGCAGCCGGCTCGGTGAAGAGCCCCTCCGTGCTGCCCAAGAGTAGTTCGGCGTCGAGGATCTCCTGATCGGAGACGGCCACGGAGTCACCGTCGCTTTCCTCCATCGCGTTGACGGCCTTGCGCAGGTTCGCCGGGCCCGAGACCGCGATGCTGTCCGCGAGCGTCGCAGCTTTCTCCTGCTCGCGTTCGTCCCCATGGAAGGCGTTGTGGATGACCGGTGCGCCCTCGGCCTGCACGCCGAGCATGCGGGGCGTCTCGTCGATGTAGCCGAGTTTCTCGAACTCCTTCAGCCCCTTCCACACCCCGGCGATGGTGCAGCCGTCGCCCACCGAGACGACGACCCAATCGGGGACGTCGTTGCGGGTCTGCTCGGCGATCTCGAGGCCGGCCGTCCGCTTGCCCTCGACCTGGAAAGGGTTGAACGCGGCGTTGCGATTGTACCAGCCGTACTGCTCGGTCGCCTTGAGACTGAGCTCGCCGGCCTCCGGATAGGTGCCCTGGATCTGGAGGACGTCCGCGCCGTACACGAGCGGCTGGGCGAGTTTCCCCTCGGGCGCGGTTTCGGGGACGAAGATCCGGGCATCCAAACCGCCCCGGGCGGCGTATCCGGCGAGCGACGCGGCCGCGTTCCCGGTCGAGGCACAGGTCACGATGTCGTGGCCGTGGTGTTTCGCCTTGGTAACCGACACGCTGGTCGCCCGGTCCTTGAAGCTCGCCGTCGGGTTTCGGCTGTCGTCCTTGACCATCACTTCGACACCGAGTTCCTCGCTGAGCGTCGGGGCGTCGAAGAGGTCGGTCCCGCCCTCGTTGAGCGTCACCGGCTCCGCGTCCGCCTCGACCGGCAGGAAGGGGCGGTACTTCCACATGCTCGGGATGTCCCCGTCGAGCTGGTCGGCGAACTCGTCGTGGATCCGATCGTAGTCGTAGACGACGTCCAGGATACCCTCCATCGGGTCCTCGTGCTTCGGACACGTGTACATGATGCCGTCGGGTTCGTACTCGGCGCCACAGACCGTACACTTGTAGGCCACCACGTTCTCCATGCGTATCTCGGCCTTCGAGCGCCCGAAGGTAAAACACCCGTGTTCGAGTCCGGGTCCGGGGTCGGCGGAGCATCCCCTCACTGGATTCCGGACACCGGACCCCGACTGCCCAGGCCTCCGTGTGCTGGCATTCGCCCGGCGACCCGTCGAGGGGAAAGCGGTTAGTCGCTTCCGGGCCCCGACAGTGTATGGACGGCGATCACGCAGACCTCATCGCTCGACAGGAGGCGGTCGCTCGCGTCTTGGCGGCGAGAGAGGAGGAACTCGCGACCCGCTCGACCGAGCGCATCGAGGTCGGGCAGGGAATCGCGGGTCGGACACTCGCGACACCGATCACTGCGGACGAAGACATCCCACCGCACGATACGGCGACGATGGATGGGTTCGCGATCGAGGCCCCGGCCGAGTACCCCCTCAAACTCGTTGACGAGGTGTACCCTGAAGACGACCCACCCGCCGTGGGATCCGGCGAAGCGGTCCGCATCGCGACCGGGGCGCCGCTCCCCGAACGCGCCAATGCAGTGCTTCGGTCCGAAGACGCGGCGGTGACGGCGGGACAGCTATCCGGCCCGGACCTCGAACCGGGCACCTACACCTACCGACGCGGGACCAACGTCCGAGCGGAGGAGAGGCTTTTCGAGCGCGGGGAGGTGCTTGCCGGCCGGGACGCCATCCTGCTGGCCGATATCGGCATCGAACAGGTCGATGTATACGAACCGTTCACAGTCGGCGTCCTCGCGACCGGCTCCGAACTCCACGAGGAGCCATCCAGGGACTTCGACTCCAAGATGCTGCTGGAGTTGCTGCGCGCGTGGGGTGCCAGTCCGCGCTACGTCGGGACGGTACCGGACGAGCGGGACCACGTCGCGCGGCGTCTCGAGGAACTCGCCGCCGAATACGACGTCGTGGTCACAACCGGTGGGACGAGCGTCGGTCCGAAGGATTACGTCGTCTCGGCCGTGTCGGAACTCGGGGCGCTGGATTTCCATCGGGTGCGCGTGCGGCCCGGGAAACCGCTGGCGCTCGGGCGGGTGGACGGGTCGACAGTGTTCGCTATCCCCGGCAAGCCCTTCGGGGCCTACACCATCACCACGCTGGTCGTGCGAGCCTTCTTCACGGGGACCGAGCTGCTTCCGACGGTCGAGGCGACCTGCGAGGTGGACGTGGGCGTCGGGACTTCGGGCTTCGAGTACGCGATTCCGGTGAGCCTCGAGGCGGGGACCGCGATGCCGCTCGGCCACGCCGAATCGGCGTTACGGATCTACGAGGACCGGTTCGACCCGAGCGTCCTGTCCTCGGCGACGCGGACCTCGCGCGCCGAGGGGGCCATCCTGACCGGGGAGGGGGTCAGCGCCGGAGAAACTGTTAACGTGGTGCCATACGACGTACTCGAATGACCATGCACGAGACGGCCCGAAACGAAGCGGTCGACCGGCGAGAGCGAGCGGACCCAGACGTCCGCACTGACGGGGGCACAGATCCCGTGTACATCGATCCCGGAGAGATCGGCGACGTAGACCTGGGCGACCGCACCGTCGGCGGCGTCGTCCTGGCCGCGGGGCCGGGCGAACGCTACGACGGGTCGTACAAACTCCTCGAAACGGTCGACGGGACGCCGATGATCAGACGCGCCGTGGCGGCAATGACCGAGAGCCGGGTCGCGGACGTGGTCGTCATCGTCGGCCACGAGGCCGATGCGGTCCGCGAGGCCATCGGCGACCTCGACGTCGAGTACGTGGAGAACCGGGCCTACCAGGAGGGCCAGAGCACCTCCTTGCATCTCGGAGTCGAGGTCGCCAGGGAGCGGCACTGGGACGCGACGGTCTTCGGACTCGGCGACATGCCCTTCGTGACGAGCAGCGCCATCGATGCGGTAATCGATGCGTACGCCGACGGACGGTCCACCATCGTCGCCGCCGGTTTCGAGAGCAAACGCGGCAATCCCACCCTCTTCGACAAGAGTCACTACGACGCACTCATGGACGTGACCGGTGATACCGGCGGCCGACCGGTCATCATGGCGAGTGCCGACGTGGGCATCGTCGAGACCGGCGAGCCCGGGGTCATGCGGGACATCGACACCGTCGAGGACTACGACGAATACGTCTGAGGACTCGACGGTCTGGACTGGCTCGGTGCCGGCCCACTCTACTGATAACTGCGGATAGCCCACTCGTGATCGACTATACGCGGAGTTCCTGGTCGGTATCCAGGACACGTCGGGAATTCAGTTTGAAACGATTCCGTGTCGGAACCTCAGTTGAGATCGACTCCCCGTCCGAATCTCAGTCGGCGTCCGCCAGGGGCCCCCGCGGGAGGAACGTGCCCGAGCCGGGTTCGGATCGAACCTCGTGCTCTTCGGCGACGATCTCGCCGCGGCGGAACACCGCGTCGACGCGCGCCGTCCACTCCTGGCCCTCGTACGGGGTCCAACCGCCGTTGAATGCCAGATCGTCCGCCGACACCGTGTAGGGGCCCTCCGAGAGCAGCACCACGTCGGCGTCGGCCCCTGGCCGCAGTGTCCCCTTTTTCGGGTAGAGTCCTGCTTCCCGGGCCGGGCGGGCACAGAGCAGTTCGCAGGCCCGCTCCCACGAGATGCGATTCTCGTGGACGCCCTCGCTGACCACGTACTCGAGGAGCGTTTCGACGTTGGGCAAGCCTGCGTAGGGCTCCCAGATGTCCTCCCACCCCTTCTCTCGTTCCGCTCGGAACGTCGGGAAGTGGTCGGTGGCCATGAGGTCGATGGTCCCGTCCTGGACCGCGTCCCACAGCCGCTCGCGCTCGGCCGGTGACTTGAGACTCGGGTTCACCTTGAGGAATGGGCCCTTCTCGGCGACGTCCGCCTTGGTGAAGGCGAGGTAGTGGGGGCAGGTCTCGAGCGTGAACGGGACCTTCGCCCGACTCTTGAACCGGGCTCCCTCCCTGGCCCCGGATCCGCTCGTGATGTGGACGACGTGGACCGGGCAGTCGGCGTACTCTGCGAAATAGCCGATCCGACCGATCGCGTCGAGTTCCGCCTCGAGCGGCCGCGAGTCCATGTACACCTCGGGCTCCGCCGAGTCGATCTGCGCCCGCGCGTGGTCGAGCAACCCTTGGGTCTCGCAGTGGACCCGGACCTTCCCACCGGCCTCGCCCACTCGGTCCATCAGATCGACGATGCCGCGGTCGTCCATCAGGTAGGGGTCCGCGGTGAAGGTCTTGAACTCCGGGACGCCTTCCGCCATGATCCCCTCAACGTCGACATCCACCTCGGGGTCCTCGAAATTGCCGGCGACGAGGCCCACGTCGACGTGGGCGAGTTCCTCGACCGTCTCGATCTTCTCGCGGACCGCCTCCGGCGTCGTGACCGGTGTCTGGGTCGGGAGTTCGACCACCGTCGTGACCCCACCTGCGGCCGCACTCGCGGTTCCCGACGCGAAGTCGATCCCCTCGGGGAACAGCTCGTCGTCGTGGAGGTGCGTATGCACGTCCAGAACCCCGGGCAGCGCGTATCGGCCCTCGCCGTCGATGACCCGTTCGGCCTCGCCCGCGAGAGCCGCGGCCGATTCGCCGACGGCTTCGATCTCGCCCTCGGCCATCGCGATCGCGCCCGTCGAAACCCCGGTCGGGCGCACGACCTGTACGTCCGTGAGTACGGTATCGACCATCGTCCGGCGGTTGGAGTGGTGGGGGGAAAGTGCTTGCCCACCGCCGCTGGCACCAGCCAATGGGACGTTTTGCGTACCTTTTTGTCGGTTCCCCCGCGACCTTTGGCCGGATGGAACTCAACGCAGGCACACTCGTTACGATGAACGACTCGTCCGAGGTCCTCGAAGACGTACACGTGGTCGTCGAGGACGGCGAGATCGTCGAGATCAACGACGGCTTCGCCTCGGGCGAGGACGTAGTCGACGCATCCGAGGACGTGGTGATCCCCGGCCTGGTGAACAGCCATACCCACATGTACGCCCTCCCGATCCGCGGGGCGCCCCTCGACGTGGCGCCACAGAGTTTCTACGAAGCACTCGTGGACATCTGGTGGCGCGTCGACGAGGCATTCACCGAGCGGGACGCACGACTGTCGGGGCTCGGCTCCGCAAAGGAAATGCTCGAGAGTGGGGTCACGGCATTCTGTGACAACTACTCGGGGCCCAACACGCTGCCAGGCGGTCTCGAAGCCGCCGCGGAAGGCGTCGCCCAGACGCCGATCCGCGCGATGCTCTCCTTCGAGGCGACGGCCCGGAACTCCCACGAGGAGGCCATGGCGGGCATCGAGGAGAACGAGCGCTTCATCGCCGAGGGCGAAGACGACTTCGACCGCGTCGATGGGCACTACTGCCTCCACACGCTTTTCACCAACACCAAGGAGACGATCCAGGAAACGGTCGACCGCGCCGTTCGCGACGATCGGCCGATCCAGTTGCACCTCGAAGAAGGCCTGGTGGACGTCCACGAGTCGATCCGGGAGTATGGCGAACGGCCGGTCTACGCCCTCGAAGAGCTGGGCCTGTTCGAGGCGGACGTCATCGCCGCCCACTGTGTCCACTGCACCGAGGACGAGATCGAGGTACTGGCCGAGAACGACGTCAACGTCGCGCATAACCCGTACTCGAACACCAACAACGCCGTCGGGATCGCGAACGTCGAGAAGATGGAGGCCGAGGGCATGACCATCGGGATCGGCGACGACGGCTGGGACCCCGACATGTTCGAGACGATGCGCTCGGGTGTGGGGATTCACAAGCTGAAGAAGACCAACCCCAGCGGCTTCGACGCCGCCAAGGCACTCGAGTGGGCCACCATCGGCAGCGCCGAGGTCATGGGCATGGCGGACGAGATCGGGAGCATCGAGGTCGGGAAGCGCGGGGACTTCGCCGTCCTGGAGTTGGGTCCCAACCCGGTGCTGCCCGAGAGCGTCGCCTACTACATCGTCAACGCCGCCAGCCAGGCGAACGTCACCAAGACGATCGTCGGCGGCGACGTCGTCTACGAGCAGGGCGCCGGCGTCGAGGGCGTCTCGGAGACTGACCTGCAGGCGATCGGCGAGGCGTCGGCCGAACTCTGGGACCGGCTGTAACGGTACTCTCGGAGCGGCTGTTTCTCTTCACCCTCACCGCCACCTCTTGAGAGTGATCCTGGCCTGCAAGGCCGCGGACGCGAAGTGGCAGACGACCTGGGGGACCGCTTGCTAGATCGACAGGCCCAGTGGCAGGATACTGGGATCGTGTGTGCGATCAGTATATGACTCGTATATCATCCTGGCACAAGTGATTCGGTCGTTGACGACAACCGATCACTCCCGACCGAGACGCCACCGGCCCACCGCGGGTTCTGTACACGGCTCGAATACGAGGACGGAAAAACGTCACTATCCACATGACCGTCGTGACACGCCCTCCGCGGACGTCCGTTACGACCCCTACCGCGGTGGGAGTGCTCCTCGACCGGGAGCCCAGAATCAGGGACGTACAAAAACCACACCCTTAGGGTGTGTTTTCTACTCGCGGATCGTGAAATAAGTCAGAATCGTTAAATGGGTGAATCGAGGAGTGTATCGTATGGACGACGAGCAGTGCTGTAAGCTCGGGCGGGTGGCCGCGTCCTACGGCGTGACGCCCGAGGCAGCCGAGTTCGACACGCTCGACGAGGCGCTTGTCGCGAGGTGGCGCGGCAGCGGCAACTATCGGGAACACGGGTATCGCACCTTGACAGACTGGTTCAACCGCCGATTGCTCAAGCAGGTCTACGACCAGCACGGTCGGGAAACCGCCGGTTCGCGGCTGGATAGCGAGTTCGACGCGCTCGTCGACGGTGACGAACTGACCCGGCTCGAAGTGGCCGATGACCTTGCCGCCTCGGGTATCGATCCGGACGAGGTCCTCGCCGACATGATCTCCTGGAGCACCACGCGGAGCCACATCACGCAGTGTCTCGGCGCCGAAAAGCAACGGGCCCCCGCCACGACGGACTGGGAGCGGGACTCGATCGCGATCGCGCGCGACCACGCCGAAACCAAGATCAGCGAAGCGGTTGCCTCGCTGGGAAGCAAGGGAAGGGTCGCCGGTGCCGGCGATGCTGCCGTCTCGATCGACGTGACCCTCGAGTGCGACGAGTGCTCGACGTCGGTTCCACTCGTTGTGGCGATGGACCGTGGCTACGTCTGTGCTACCCACCACCGACAGGAGGCTCCCGCATGACCGTCGAGATCGACATCGAACACATCGGCGGAATCAACGCCGCCTCGGCCCGGATCGAGGACGGGCTGAACGTCATCAGGGGGACGAACTGGCAGGGCAAGTCGAGTTTCGTCGAATCGATCGAAACCGGACTGGGCATCCCGGGGACCGTCACCGAGGGATCCGAGGCGGGCCGAGTCGTGCTCGAAGGGCCCGACCGAGATGCCGAGGTCACGTTGTCCAGGTCGAACGGAAAGACGGTCCTCGACGGCCAACCCTGGTTAGCGGACCGGTACGACCAGATTCGCGCGGAACTGTACGCCTGCCTGGGCGAGCGCAATCCCGTGCGACAGGCAGTCCGGAACGGCAAGAACCTCGAGGAGGTCCTCTCCCGGCCGCTTGACTTCGAGAACATCGACGAGCGGATCGCGGAACTCACGCGGGAGCGCGACGAGATCGACGCCGAACGCGAGAAGGCTCGTGACGCCAAGGACAAGATCCCCAAACTCGAGGACCGGATCCAGACGATCGAATCCCAGATCCAGGAGCACCGCGAGCGACTCGAGGAGTTGGACGGAGCCGGCGAGACGACGGACAGCGAGGAGCGAGAGGCCCTGAGCCAGGCCCGAGCCGAGCGCGACCAGTTGGACTCCCGGATCGAGCGACTCGATCGATCCATCGAACGCTACGTCGACCAGATCGAAGAAAAGCGCGGTGAACTCGAGGCGTTGCCGGAGGGAACGGCCGAGGTCGACCCCGACCGCCTGGCGGAACTCCGCGAGAGCCAGGAGCGCCTGCGAAGCGAGATCAAGGTCCTCGAATCGCTGCACTCCTCGAACAGGCTCGTGCTCGAGGAGAACCGCCTCGACCTGGTCTCGGACGTGCAACGCGGCCTCGCCGGGGATCAGATCACCTGCTGGGTCTGTGGATCGGAGACCAGCCGGGAGACCGTCCAGGAGTATCTCGACGAACTCGAGAGCCAGATCCGCGAGCGCCGGGGAGCCCTCGAAGACCGGCGGGACGAAATCGAGGAGCTCGAGGCCGTCCACGAGGAACGACAGCAGGCCGAACGTCGCCGACGCACCCTGAAAGAGGACATCCGTGATCTCGAAGATCGGGTGGCGGACCGACGCGAGTCAAAGGCGGAACTGGAGACCGCAATCCAGGAAATCGAGGAACGGATCGAAGAGCTCAGGGAGTCCGTCGACCAGTCGGTGGAAGCCGTGACGGACCTCGAAAGCGAGATCAAGTACCGGCAAGCGGAACTCGAGGAGGCCGAGGACGAACTCGATCAGCTCCAGACCCGGGCTTCGCGACTCGACCACCTCAACGATCAACGCGGCGAGATTGCCGAGGAGCTGGCGCGGCTGCGGGACCGGAAGACCGACATCAAGCGCCGGACCCGGGAGGCCTTCCACGACAACATGCAGGGGCTCCTCGAACGCTTCGATACCGGATTCGAGACCGCGCGGTTGACCGATACGTTCGAGATCGTGGTGGCCCGGGACGGGCACGAAGCCCAACTCGATGCCCTGAGCGAAGGCGAACTCGAGCTTCTGGGCTTCGTGGCCGCCCTCGCGGGCTACGAGGCCTTCGACGTCGGCGAAACGGTTCCCTTCCTTCTCATCGACGGCGTCGAAAGTCTGGACGACGAGAACCTCCACAGGCTCGTCGAGTACTTCGGCGACCGCTCGACGTACCTCGTCATCACCGCCCACCCGGAGCACACTGGCTTCGACGGGAACGAGATCGATCCGGGAGAATGGGACGTCGTCTCGGATCGGCAGGTCCTCGAGTCCGAGCCCTGAGGCTGGGACCGGCGTCCGATACTACGGTCCGGAACCCGTCCGAGTCCTCCGAATGTCCCGGGCGTCGGATACTCCGTTCCGGGACGCGTCCCAGTCATCGCGAACTGTCGTATCGAAACCCTACTTCGCGCTGACCCGCCGCAGCTCCCGATTCCGGAGCAGTTCCGAGGCTGCACCAGAATCGAGGAGTTCAGGTTCGGCATCCTCGGGTGGCCGCTCGCCCTCGTAGCGCAGAACGCGGAACGCGTCGATCGCCGTGCCGCTCTCGGTCACGCGTTCGATGACCTCGAACCGCTCCTCGTCCTCGACTCGCTCGTAGACCGTGCCCGGTTCCAGGCTCACGACGGGCAGATCGGTCGGCCACTCCCACATGAAGTCCCGGGCGTACTGGTCGAACTCCCATACCAGACGGTCGACGGCCTCGGGATCGGCCCGCGTCGGGTCCCGCGAGAGCTCCCGCAGCCGGTGGTCCCAGTAATCGACGACTGCGGTCTTGAGATCGGCTGCGAGTTCGCCCTCGACCAGTTTGATCTCCAGGGGATAGCTGAGTTCGATGGCCACCAGCGCGTGGTGGTCCAGATGTGTGAGACACCGCTGACACTCGATCTCGAAGTCCTCGAAGGCGGTGGGCTCGGCCATCGTGAAATGTGCCACCTCCGTGCAGCAGTTCGGACACCAGAGGAAGATCACGCCGCTCTCGGGCGCCTCGAGCTCCGAGAGGACGGTGAGGCCGGGCACGGCGCCCTCCCGACTCGCGCCAGCCGCCCGCTCGACGGCGGTGGCCCCAGATTCCGAATGGTCGACGTCACCCAGCGAGGCGGCGAGTTCGCGGTCCTTCAGGAGGGACTTGATCACCGAATCGTGGGAGGAGTGGGCTTCCACCTCCCGGATGTCGTCGAGCCGCGACTTCGTCCAGTCCCGGACGCGGATGGTTGGCATATGGGTTCGTACGAATGGGACGCAACTAATACTTATAGTATCTGTACGAACACGAAACGCCCCTGGCCCGACCCCGAGGCGGGCGCTCTCCGGTCTACCGGTCGACCCGTCCGTCGGGGGATTTGCCTGGTGCACACGTAGCGTACAGGATTCATAGACGGAGTGCACCGAGCCTCGGAACCGACCTCGAGCCGCACACGGGGTACGAGCGGTCCCGAGCGACCGTTTCGGGGGCCATATCTCCCCTCGAGCGGGAGCACGGTCCGAGCGGGAATCCAATACTATTACGGTACGGGCGGGCGGAGTATTCGGTGTATGGACTTAGAGTCAGTTCGTTCTTCGGATCCCGACGTTGCAGACGCCCTGGCCGCCGAGCGCGAGCGGCAGCAGGACAAACTCGCGATGATTGCGAGCGAGAACCACGCCTCCGAGGCGGTCCTCGCCGCGCAGGGCAGCACGCTCACGAACAAGTACGCCGAAGGCTATCCCGGCGCCCGGTACTACGCCGGGTGTGAAAACGCCGACACCGTCGAACAGCTCGCCATCGACCGGGCGAAAGAACTCTACGGTGCAGAACACGCCAACGTCCAGCCCCACAGCGGGACGCAGGCGAACATGGGTGTGTACTTCACCGTCCTCGAACCGGGCGACAAGATCCTGTCACTCGATCTCGAGCACGGTGGACACCTGAGTCACGGCCACCCCGTGAACTTCTCGGGCACGCTCTACGAGGTCGAGCAGTACGAGATCGATCCGGACACCGGCCGCATCGATTACGAACAGTTGGACGAGATTGCCCACGACTTCGAACCCGACATTATCGTCTCCGGATACTCCGCGTATCCGCGTGTCGTGGACTGGGAGCGGGTCCAAGAGACGGCCGACGACGTCGGAGCCTACCACCTCGCTGACATGGCCCACATCACCGGCCTTATCGCGGCAGGCGTCCACGACTCGCCAATCGGCGTCGCGGACTTCGCCACTGGCTCGACCCACAAGACGATCCGCGCGGGTCGCGGCGGCATGATACTCACGACCGACGAGTACGCCGACGAGCTCGACAAGACCGTCTTCCCGGGGATGCAGGGTGGCCCGTTGATGCACAACATCGCCGGCAAGGCCGTCGGCTTCAAGGAAGCCCTCGAACCGGCGTTCGACGACTACATCGAGCAGGTCGTCGCCAACGCCAGGGCTCTGGGGGAGAGCATGCAGGAACAGGGCTTCTCCCTGGTGTCCGGCGGGACCGACACCCACCTCATCCTGGTTGACCTGCGGGACTCCCACCCGGACGTGACCGGCAACGACGCCGAGGAAGCCCTCGACGAAGCCGGAATCGTGCTCAATGCGAACACCGTCCCCGGCGAGACCCGGTCGGCGATGGAGCCCTCGGGCATCCGCATCGGAACGCCGGCGCTGACGACCCGCGGCTTCGACGAGGCGGATCTCCGGACCGTCGGTGACCTCATCGGTCGGGTCATCGACAACATCGGCGACGAGGACGTCTACGCCGAGGTGCGCGAGGAAGTCGACCGGCTGACAGACGAGAACCCGCTGTACGCGTAAGGTTCGGTTCCCTCGAACCACGGCGCTTCGCGGCCATCCCACCCACTTTCCGCAGAAACGAGCACGACCACCTGGCGCAACGGCAACCATGAACACCCCCAGCAAAGACGAATACGGCCACCTCGCGCAGCGGGGACCGTCAAACACCTGCTCGTATTCTAGAAAGGCAGGCGAGTTCGAATCCCGGCCGCTACTGCTCGTCGAGGGCCGCCTTGATCTTCTCCGCGGTGATCGGCATCTCCGAGATTCGCACCCCGACCGCGTCGCGGACCGCATTACTGAGTGCGGGCGGGACGGTGTTGGTCGGCACCTCGGCAACCGACTTGGCCCCGAACGGCCCCGTGGGTTCGTGGGTCTCCACCAGGATCGATTCGATCGGCGGCGTCTCCGACGCGGTCGGCAGGTGATACTCGTCGTAGTCCGAGACTTCGGCGCGCCCCTTCTCGTCGAAGGTCACCCCGTCGCTGACCGCCATCTCGAAGCTCATGTGATTCGCGCCCTCGACCTGGCCCTCCGCCATCCCCGGGTTGATGGCGACGCCACAGTCCACCGCGACGACCAGGTTGTTGACGTCGAACTCGCCGGTCCGGTCGTCGACGGTGACATCCACGAACTGCGCCGCGAACGGCGGTGGACTCTCCTCGGTGCTGTGGGTCCCCTTGCCGAGAATCTGCTCGCGGTCCTCCTCGCCGTAGGTGGCCTCGTATCCGATCTCCTCTAAGGTGACCGACTCGCCGGTTTCCTCGCTGAAAACCGTTCCGTCACCGGTTTCCAGATTCTCAGCCGGCTCCTCGAGCATTCGGGAGCCCCACTCGAGGATGCGCTCCGTGGCGTCCTCTGCGGCCTTCTTCACGGCCATCCCGCTGATGTAGGTCGTCGAGGACGCGTAGGCGCCGTAGTCGAACGGCGTGATGTCCGTGTCCGAGGACTTGATGATGACGTCGCTGGGCGGGCATCCCAGGATCTCGGCGGCGATCTGGACGAAGGCGGTGTCCGCCCCCGTCCCGATGTCCACGCCCCCGACGTGGAGGTGGAACGATCCGTCCTCGTTCATCATCAGCTGTGCGGCCCCGAGTTCGTCGCCCGCGACACCGGTCCCCTGGGCGGAGAGCGCCATCCCGATGCCCCGATGGAGGTGCTCCTCCTCGGGCTGCTCGACGTCGTCCCAGCCGATGGCTTCCTTGCCGCGGGCGACGCAGTCGTCGAGCCCACACGAGCGAATCCGACGCTTGGCTCCTTCCCCACCCATCATGCCCGCGATCTCGTCGAGGTCGCCGACCTCCATGTAATGGCGCTGCCGGAACTCGATCGGGTCGAGGTCGAGATCCCGCGCCACCTCATCGAGGTGGCCCTCGAGGGCGAGGGTCCCCTGGGGGGCCCCATAGCCGCGCATTGCACCGGTCTGGGGCGTGTTCGTGTGGACGATGTCGGCCGCGAAGTGGACGTTCTCTACCTTGGAGTACAGGGGGAGCGGCTTGCTCCCGACGTTCCCCGCGACGGTCATGCCGTGACTCCCGTAGGCGCCGGTATTGGAGAGCGTGTAGATGTCGATGGCCTCGATGTCGCCGTCGTCAGTGACAGCGGTCCGGGCGCGGAGTTTCATCGGGTGCCGGGTCCGCATGGCCTGGAACTCCTCGTCGCGCGAGGCCTCGTAGATGACCGGCCGGCCGCTCGCGAGGGCCAAGGCCAGCGGGATAGGCTCCGTCACCATCGCCTGCTTCCCGCCGAAGCCGCCGCCCACGCGGGGTTTCTGCACGCGGATGTCCCGGATGGGAATGTCGAACAGGTGGGCCAGCTGTCGACGGGTGTGATTGGGTACCTGCGTGCTGGTGACCAGCACCACGCGGTCGTCCTCGTCGGTGTAGGCCAGGGAGGTGTGCTTCTCGAGTTGACCGTGGGATTGTCGGATCGTCTCCCATTCGGTCTCGTGGACGTGGACGTCCTCCCGTTCCATCGCGGCCTCGACGTCTCCGAGTTCGCCGTCGATGTGGGACATCCGGTTCCGGGAGTAGTCGTGGCCCACGATCTTGTTCTCGACCTCGTCCTCCTCGAAGAGCCGTGGTGCGTTCCCGCTGAAGGCCTCCTCCGGGTCGAGGACGTAGTCGTATTCCTCGTATTCGACGGAGATTGCCGCCACGGCCGCCGCTGCGGTCTCGCGGTCTTCGGCAGCCACGGCGGCGATCGGGTCGCCCACATAGCGAACCCGCTCGTTGAGCACTTGCATGTCCCACGGACTCGGTTCGGGGTAGGACTGCCCCGCACTCGTGTACTTGGCGTCCGGCACCTCCTCGGACCAGGGAGTCAGGACGGCGAGGACGCCATCCATGGCCTCGGCCTCGCTCGTGTCGACCGCGGTCACGCGCCCGTTCGGGATCTCGCTCCGGACCACGGCGGTGTAGGCCAGATCGGAGAACTGGTCCTCGTAGTCCGCCGTGAACTTCGCCTGGCCCGTGACGAGCTTCCGGTCGTCGGATTTCTCAGCCGGTGTGGAGACGCTCTCCCGCTCCTCCGGCTCGAGGTTGTTGTTCGCCGGCTCGTCCCACTCGTAGGGGTACTTCTCGAGTTCCTCGAGCTCCTCGGCCGAGGCCTGTGATGCGGTGCCGCCGTCGGTCGTGGGTTCCTCGTTCTCACTCATTGTCGGATCCTCCGATGCCACCGGCACCGAACTCGGGGCGCGGAATGGCTCTGGTCTCGCCACCGTCCGCGGCGACCTCCTCGCCCCGCATCCGCGCTGCGGCGTCGAGGATCGCTTCGACCGGCTTCTGGTAGCCGGTACACCTGCAGTAATTATCGTCCAGGGCGGCGCGGACCTCCCCTTCGGACGGGTCAGGGTTCTCGTCCAGGAGCGCCTTGGCCTGCATGATCATCCCCGGTGTGCAGAACCCACACTGCACGGCGAAGTGGTCCACGAAGGCCTGCTGGATCGGATGGAGGTCCGACTGCGTGCCGAGACCCTCGATAGTCTCGACGGTGGCCCCCGCTGCCTCCGCGGCGTCCAAGCCGCAGGCCATCGCGATCTCGCCGTTCACGAACACCTTCGACGCGCCGCAGGTTCCGCCGTCACACCCGCATTTGACGCCGGTGTACCCCGCCGAGCGCAACGCCGTCGCCAGGTCCTGCCCGTCTTCGATAGAAACAGCCGAGCCGTTGACCGTCAGTTCAACGGACACGGGAATCACTCCGGTCGGACGTGGCCGTATCGCTTGCTACCATCGTACCGTAAACAGTCGGTAAGCGATACAAATAGTTGTGGTTGGGGAACAACTCGCAGTTTTCTCCGGGTCTGGCTGGACCTCCACAGGCCAGCATACAATAGAAGGGATACCGCCTCGCAGTCGTCTTCCCTCGAATCGGCGAGATGCAAATACAGTATCAGGGGGCGCTCCAACGCAAGACCGACCCGGGATTGACGTTGATGACCGGCCGGGCGTCGAGATCGTGCTCGGCATATTGGTCGTACTTGGCCTCGAGCGCGCTGACGGCCCGTGCGTGGCCCTCCGCCCCCGGTTCGAGCAGTGTGGCTCGACCCCGAACCTGCATCCAGCCGAGTTCCGACCAGTCCTCGGTGTATTCGTCGACGAGGAGGCTGACTGTGGGATTCGAGCGGATGTCGCGGCTCCGCCGGAGCGACGCCGGGGACCCACGCTTCGGTTTCTCGTCGATGGGCGTGACGATTCCCCAGTCCGCCTCGTCACCGACTGCCTCCACGAGCGCAAAGCAGACGGGAACGACGTGGGGACGACCTGCCTCGTCCGCCGTCGCAAGTCTCGCGACCCGGGCCGTCTGGAGCCGGCGCCGCACGTCGGGTTCGAGCATGTACTCCCTCGGGGCTCCAACACCATTGGGCTGGTGCAGAACACCCCTCGCCTCCCTTCGGTTGGCCGGGCGGGTCACCAAGTCACCCTCGATGTGACCGCACCTACTCCGAGTACTGCTCTACGTGGTCCCGGTAATCGATGAACAACGGAGCGTCCGGGTCGAATGGCCGCTTGAGCGACTCGAAGGCCTGTTTCTTGTCCCAGGACTGGAGTCCACCGATGGCGCCCCGGTCCTCGAGGTCGTGGTAGTCGAGGTCCGGTTCGGTCAGCTCCCAGACGTCCATCCCGGTCTCCGAGCGCACGATGACACTCGAGTAGGCGTCGCTCGACCCCACGGAGCCCACGGTGATGTCTGCGGTGTACCCGGTGAAATCAGCACATTCGTCACAGCCCTTCAACGCGGCGTCGTGGAACTCCTCGATGTCCTCCTCGACGATGAGCTGGAGGTCCTGATCGTAGACCATCATCTTGCCGTGGATGACGTCGAGTTTGCCGATCTCCGCCGGAGAGATGTCCCGCTCGGTTTCCAGTTTCTGGCCGATGAGCCGCTCGTAATTGAAATTCTTCGTGCACATCAGGGCGATGGTATACTCCACAGCATCGACGCCGGTATCCTGGCTCCCGTAGTCATGGTCGTGGTCGCGGAGGGCGGCAAGCCCCTCGATTTCGCAGGGGGTCCCGACGACGGCGAGGCTGAGTTCCTCACGGGGTTTATCCGGCAGTTTGTCGGCCCACCGGTCCAAGTCGAGGTGCCCGAGGGCCATCGTCTGATTATAGAAGCTCCCCGCGTTCTCGATGAGCTCCGCCGTCGTCGTCGCCATGAAGCCCTCCGCCTTCCAGGGTTCCTCCTCGCTCTCGGTCGCGATGAGGGCCCCGTCAATTTTCCCGGCTTCGAGCAAATGGATCAACATCGAGGTAACCACGCCGCCGTCCTGAGCGTTCTCGTGCCAGTCTTCCTCCACGCGCGCCGAGAACTCCGTGATCGGATCCCCAGCACCGGAGACGTTGTCCTCCCCGCCAGTGATCTTCCACTGGCGCTCGTATCGCAGCCCCCCACGTGGACAGTAGTCCCAACAGCGGCTACAGCCGATACACATCTTGACGAGTTCTGGAAGATCGTCGGGGCCCACGCCGATCGAATCCGTCGGACAGACCGCCTCGCAGGCCCCACACTGGATACAGCGGTCCTCGTCGATGACCGCGTCCTCCAGGTCGCGGAACCAGGTGGTCAGCTGGAGGCGTTCGGTGGTAGGGTCGACGACGACGTTGTAATCGGGCCCGGGCGACATGGTATGACGTAACGGAGTGGGGGCTCTTAAACGTCCGCCCCGGTTGGCACGCGGTACTCGTGGGTTGCTGTGTCGCCACTGTGGGGCTCGAAAAAATGGAGAACCGCGGTCGACGCTCAGTCGTCTTCCGTCTCGATGTCCGTGATGTCCTGGGCCGTCTCGGGGGCGAGCCCGTCGGTCGCGTCGTCCGGACCGGTGCCCACGCCGCCGCCGGGAATGAGCAGGTTCAGGAACAGTGCGGCGAACCCACCCATGATCAGGCCGGAGCCGAAGAACGTCTGGAGGTCGCTTGGCAGGTTCGCGAGGGCATCCGGCCGGAAGGAGACGGCCAGACCCAACCCGACCGAGACCGCCAGGATGGTCATGTTACGGTGGTTGAGCGTGACGTTGCTGTGGATGAGGCGGAAGCCCGAGGCGAAGATCATCGCGAACAGGATGAGCGCCCCGCCTCCCAGCACGGCGTCGGGCATCGCGGAGACGATGGCGCCGACCTTGGGCACGAAGCCGAGGATGACCAGGACCACGCCACCGATACCGGCGACGTACCGACTCGCGACACCCGTGAAGTTGACCAGTCCGACGTTCTGCGAGAAGGAGGTGTTCGGCATCGCGTTGAACACCGCCGCAAACGCGCTCATCACCCCGTCCGCGTAGAGGCCGCCACTCAGCTCGTCCTTCGTCGCGTCGCGACCGGTCGCCGAGACGGTCCCGGAGATGTCACCGATGGTCTCGACAGCAGTAATCACGTACAGGAAGGCCACAGTCAGGATCGCGCCCGGTTCGAACGCGATCCCGAACTTGAGCGGTGTGGGAACGGTGATCCAGCCGGCCTGGGCTACCGCGGAGAAGTCGACCATCCCGAGCGGGATAGCCACGATGTAGCCCACGACGATACCGATGAACACCGACCCGATTCGAAGGAAGCCCTCGAAGAGCTGGTTGAGCGTTAGCGTCACGATCAGGACAAGCCCGGCGACGCCGAGGTTCATGAAGGACCCGTAGTTGGGTGCACCGACCCCACCTGCAGCGTAGTCCATCCCGACCGGAATCAGCGTCAGTCCGATCAGCATCACGACCGTCCCGCTGACGAGCGGTGGGAAGTATTTGCGGATCCGCGAAAGCGACGCACCCGCGATCACCTCGACCGGGGACGCCGCGAGTGCCGCGCCGAATACTGCAGCGAGTCCGTACTCGGACCCGATCCCGATGAGTGGACCGAGGAACGCGAAACTCGTCCCCATCACGATCGGGAGGCCTGCCCCTACTGGCCCCACAGGATAGGCCTGGACTACCGTGGCAATCCCCGCGACGATGAGTGCCATCTGGACCAAGAAGGTCGTGTTCCCGGTACTCAACCCGACCGCACCCGCGATGATTAGCGGGGGTGCGACGTTCCCGAGGAACATCGCGAACACGTGTTGCAGCCCGAGAGGGATCGCTTCCCCCAGGGGTGGCTTGTCTTCGATATCGTATTCGGCAATTGATTGTGTTTCGCCCGCGCCCATGGGGTCAACCCACACAGATAGGTCACTTAAAATTTGACCACGTTCTTGCCGCTTCGTAACGATTGGAACTCCAAGATGTCCCCCGTGACCTCACCGACAGCTGACAGCTGCGACACGTTGGGTAGCTGAGAACCGACCCGAAGCCAATCCGTGGTTCTCTCCTCCCCCTCCGGACAGGCGATATCCCACCCAGGAGTACCTGGAATCACGGATAGGCCGAGCCATTCCAATGCGAACCTTAATGACTGTGAGCCGAATGGCCCCGAGTGTATGGGAGACGTGATCGGATGGCTTCGCGCCGACGGATCGCGTCTCGCGAGGTGATGTCGATGGGTGAAGCCGAAACCCCGGACGAGGACACGGGCATTCCCTGGCTCTCGCCGCGCCTGCACGTCATCCTGGCGAGTTCGCTGATCGGGGTGATGGGCGTCTCCCTCTTGAGCCCGGTGTTGCCCGCCCTCCGGACGACCTTTGGCATCACGGACGCCCAGGTGGGGCTGATCATCACGGTATACACGTTCCCTGGCATCATCCTCACCCCCTTCGTCGGCCTCGCGGCCGACCGGATCGGTCGTCGCCGGACACTCGTCCCGCTGCTTTTCCTCTTCGGCGTGGCCGGTGGGGCTATCGCACTCACGGAAACGTTCCGCCAGGTCCTGATCCTCCGGTTCGTGCAGGGCATCGGCGCCAGCGCGCTCGTGACCCTGGCAATCACGCTCGCGGGCGATTATTACGAGGGGCAGCGCCAGCGGGCCGTCATCGGTCTCAACAGCAGTGCGCTCGGGACGGGGGCGGCCTTGTACCCCGTCTTTGGCGGGGTCCTTGCCGGCATCCGGTGGGAACTCCCATTTGCCTTCTTCGGCGTGGCCATTCTCGTGGGCCTCCTCGCCATCCCCCTGGTCGAGGACCGCCGGCCGTCAGAGACCGAATCGGTGCGAGCCTATGCGAGCCGCATCTGGAGCGTGGCGACGCTCCCGAAGGCCTTCGGCATCTATCTCGCCGCCTTCTCGACGTTCTTCCTGATGTACGGGGCCGTCCTGACCGCGATGCCCCTGCTTTTGGCCGACCAGTACGGAGTGGTCGAACCGTACCTGGGACTCATCCTCGCGGTCGTCTCGATCACGAACGCCATCGTCGCGGCCTTCTACGGTCGGATACAGTCGGCCGCGTCGCTCGGTTCGCTCATCGCCGCCGGCTTCGGTCTGTTCGGCATCGCGCTCATCGGAATGCGCGTCGCCGGGTCGCCGGTCCACGTCGCCGCGTTGCTCGTCATCTTCGGAATCGGCTTCGGCATCGTGATGCCCTCGGTGAACAGCGCGATCGTCACCATCGCCTCCGCCGACCAGCGGGCGAGCATGCTCGGTATCCAGACGAGCCTGCTCCGGGTGGGCCAGACGTTGGGCCCCATCGCGTTCCCGGGACTCGCACAGGCGGGCTTTGCCTCCACCATCGTCGGCTACCGGACCGTCCTCCCGGCCTTCGGCCTCGTCTCACTGGTCGGTGGAATCCTGACCGCCGTCATCCTCCAGTACCGATCCTGAAAATCCGGCGTCGAACGCCGGCCTCAATCCGCACCGAGTTCCGCGGCGACCTTCTCCGCCGTTATCGGGAGGTCGCGAACTCTCGCCCCCACGGCGCGGTAGATCGCGTTGCTGAGTGCTGGCGGCACCGCGTTGGTCGGCAACTCGGCGACGGACTTCGCGCCGAACGGGCCCGTGGGTTCGTGGGTCTCCACGAGGATCGACTCCAGGGGCGGCTGGTCGGCGGTCGTGGGCATCCCGTACTTTCGGAAATCGGTTGTGAGCGGCCGCCCGTCCTCGTCGAACTCGAGGTTCCCGCTCACCGCGTACTCGTAGCTCATGTGCATCGCCCCCTCGATCTGGCCTTCGGCCAGCGCCGGATTGATCGCGACCCCACAGTCCGCAGCGAACACGAGTTTGTTGACCTCGAACTCGCCGGTCCGCTCGTCCACGGTCACGTCCGCGAATTGGGCCCCGTACGGGGGCGGTGACTCGTCCGTGCTGTGGCTGGCCTGGCCCATGACCTGCTCGCGTTCCTCCTCGCCGTAGATGGACTCGTACCCGATGTCCTCCAGGCTGACCGACTCGCCGGTCTCGCGGTTCCGGACGCCGTGATCGGCGATCTCGACGGTCGACTCGGGTGCGTCGAGCATCCGGGCCGCGATCCGCACCAGGGACTCCTTGGCATCCGCGGCTGCCTTCTTGACTGCGTGACCGGTCACGTAGGTGGTCGAGGACGCGTAGGCGCCGTAATCGAACGGCGAGATGTCGGTGTCGGAGGGTTGGACGAGCACGTCCTCCGGGCCCACCTCCAGAACCTCCGCGGCGATCTGGGACATCGCAGTGTCTGCGCCGGGTCCCGTATCCACGGCACCCGTCTGCAGGATGAACGAGCCGTCCTCGTTCATCTTGATGTGGGCCGCGCCGAGTTCGTCGCCCGCGACACCGCTTCCCTGGGCCGTGAGTGCGACCCCGATTCCCCGGTGCAGGTACTCCTCCTCGGGTTGCTCGACGTCGTCCCAGCCGATGGCCTCACGGCCCTGGGCGATGCAGTCGTCGATGGCACAGGACCGGATTCGCCGGACGTGTCCCTCGCCGCCCGAGATGATGCCCGAAGCGACGTCGAGGTCGCCCTCCTGGACCAGGTTGCGACTCCGGAGGTCGATGGGGTCCATGCCGATCGCGTCGGCGATCTCGTCCATGTGCCCCTCGACGGCAAGGTGACCCTGCGGGGCCCCGTACCCGCGCATGGCGCCAGCAACAGGGAGGTTCGTGTGGACGGCCGTCATCTCGAAGCGCATGTTCGGCGTGTGGGTGTACAGCGGGAGCGGCTTCGTCCCCGCACACCCCGTGACGGTCATGCCGTGGGGGCCGTAGGCGCCGCTGTTGGAGAGGGCATCCATCTCGAGGGCTTTGAGCTCCCCCTCCTCGGTCACGACGCTCCGCATCCGGATGGACATCGGGCGCCTGAATCGCATGGCGAAGAACTGCTCGCGACGGGTGGTCTGGACCTTGACCGGCCGGCCGGCGGCTTCCGAGAGCGCGACCGCGATGGGCTCGACCATCATGGACTGCTTCGAGCCGAAGCCGGCACCGATGCGAGGCTTCGTCACGCGGATGTCCCTGATAGGAATGTCGAAGAGGTGGGCGAGCTGGCGGCGCGTGTGGTAGGGAACCTGCGTGCTCGTGATGACGTGCAACCGGTTGTCCTCGTCCCGGCGGGCGATGGTGGCATGGGGTTCGGGGACGGCGTGGGACTGGTAACCCATGTTCCACTCGGACTCGACGACGGTCCAGTCCTCGCGATCGTCGGCGTCCGCGACGGCCGATTCGACGTCGCCGATCTCGCCCGCCACGAAGGACTCGATATTGCGCTCGTAATCGTGGCCCGGCTGCTTGTTCTCGATATCGGCGGGGTCGTGGATCTGCGGCGCCTCGGGCTCGGTCGCCGCCTCGGGGTCGAGGACAGGTTCGCGCTCCTCGTACTCGACCTCGATACGTCGCATGGCTTCGATCGCCGTCCGTTCGTCCTCCGCGGCAATCGCCGCAACCGGGTCTCCGACGTACCGGACCCGCTCGCGCAAAACCCGCATGTCCCAGGGGGAGGGCTCCGGATAGGACTGGCCGGCGGAGGTGTACGGTCGGTCGGGCACCGCGTCACTCCACGGCGTCAGGACGGCATAGACGCCGTCCATCGCCTCCGCCTCGCTGGCATCGATGGACGTCACTCGACCGTGGGCGATCTCGGAGCGCAAAATCTTCCCCTCGATCAGGTCCGGGATGGTACCCGCGAAGTCGGCGGTGTACTTGGCCTCGCCCGTGACGATCTTCCGGGCGTCGTCTTTCTCGGTCGAGTCCGAGATGACCCAGCGGTCCTCGACCGCTTTGCGGTTGTCGGGAGCCTCCTCCCAATCGAGAGGGTGTTTCTCCTCGAGCGAGCGCCGCTCCTCGGTCTCCTCGATCGGTTCCTCGTCGGGGTCGCCGTGGTCGGGTTTGCTCATGGGTCCACCCCGCAGGGTTCGAGATCGGACAACGAACGACCGCCGTCGGCGGCCACCTCGGGTTCGAGGTTCCCAGCGGCGTCCTCGACGGCATCGACTATCTTCTCGTACCCGGTGCACCGACAGAGATTATCGGACAACGCGTCTCGTATCTCCGCCCGCGAGGGGTCAGGGTTCTCGTCGAGGAGACCTTTGGCTCGCATGATCATTCCGGGGATACAGAACCCACACTGGAGCGCCGAATGGTCGATAAACGCCTCCTGGACCGGGTGGAGGTCGTCCTGGGTGCCCAGGGCGGCGATCGTCTCCACGGTCGCCCCCTCCACGGACTCGAGTGGCCGGAGACACGCCTTCTCGACGGAGCCGTCGATCGAGACCGTACAGAAGCCACATTTGCCGGACCGACAGCCGCGTTTCGGGCCCGTGTACCCGTGGCGCCGGAGCACGTCCAGGAGCGGTTCCGAGCCGTCGCCGGAGAGGGTTCGTTCCTCCCCGTTGAGTTGCAGAGTAATGTTCATGAATCTGAGCCGGTCGCGGGGACCGGTTCCTACAGTGGTCAAATCGGTAATGTTCCTTAATAGTATGGGTGAGAGTCACGTAGAGTCGCTCCGAGGGGCCAGGAGCGTTTGCCCCCACCCACCTCCGTGGCCCCGGTCCGGCCACGAGAGCCATCGTAACGTCCGCATACGGCAATCTGATTACGCAACGCGAAGCCCCATAGTTTATGACGTACCGACTGTATTACGGAGGTATATGGCCGATGCCTTCCGGACGCGAGCCGCAGTGCCTCGCGAGCGCTTCGAGTTCGAGTTCCTGCCCGACACGGACCAGGCCTTCGAGAACGCGCTCGCCAAGGCCCGCTCGGGCGAGCGGTTGACGGTGGCGGACGGCATCGAGCTCTTGACCACCGGAACCGACGTCGACGGGATCGACCACGAGCGGATGGCCGCAGTCCTCCGGGCAGCCGACGACCGCCGCCGGGAGGACGTCGGCGACGAGGTCACCTTCGTCGCGAACCTCAACAACAACGTCACCACGGCGTGCGATACGGGGTGTCTCTTCTGCAATTTCCGCGACAGCGCTCATACCTTCGAATCCGACCACGACGGCCAGACCCGCGGCTTCACCAAGTCGCCCACGGAATCCCGGCAGATCGTCGCCGACGCGGTCGAACGGGGCATCTACGAGGTCACCTCGGTCAGCGGCCTCCATCCCGCCCTCGTCCTGAACGACGAGCACCGAGAGATGCTGGCGGACGAGGCGCCCGACCACGTGTACAAGCCCCCAGAGGCCTACGACACGGACCCAGGAAGTTACACCGAACAGATCCGGTCGATGTCCGTCGAGGACGTCCACGTCCACTCGATGACCCCAGAAGAGGCGGACCACGCCGCCCGGTTCACCGAGTGGGATTTCGAGACGGTCTATGACACCCTCCGCTCGGCCGGGCTGGATTCCGTGCCGGGCACAGCGGCCGAGATCCTCGTCGACGAGGTACGGGACGTGATCTGTCCTGGCAAGATCGACACGGACACCTGGATCGAGGCGATGGAGGGTGCTGCCGCCGCAGGGCTCCCGATGACTGGCACGATCATGTACGGACACGTCGAGAACGAGGCCCACCGGGTGCTGCACCTGGACAAGATCCGGGAGCTCCAGGACCGAACCGGGGCGATCACCGAGTTCGTTCCCCTCTCCTTCGTACACGAGAACACGCCGCTCTCGGATCGCGGGTGGGTCGACGGCGGGGCCACGGAGGCAGAGGACAAACTCATGATCGCCGTCTCCCGGCTCTACCTCGACAACGTCGAGCACATCCAGTCCTCGTGGGTCAAGTTCGGCGACGAACTCGGGCTGGAGATGCTCGAGGCCGGCGCCGACGACTTCATGGGCACGATCCTCTCCGAGGAGATCACCAAGCGGGCCGGGGGCGACCACGGCGAGTTCCGCTCGGTCGCCGAGTACGTCGACCTCATCGACTCCATCGATCGCATCCCGGTCGAGCGCTCGACAGACTACGAGACTCGCCGCCGCATCGACCCCGCCCTCGACGATCTGGGTCCGACACTTGGTCCGAAGGCGGACGGAACACCGCTGGTCGCGGCCGAACCGGACCGTCCCCAGGAAAGCGTCGTCGCGGACGACTGACCTTTCTCGCTCCGAGCTCTACACGCGAGGACCGCCGTCGTCGCCCGCTATCTCGCGGTACCGACGTCCGGTGGGCGTGTCCCCGTAAATGACCCGGCCGACGGCCGGCGGGATCCACTCGTTCTCGATGCCGCGCTCCGGGAGATATCGTTCGTAGACGGGGAGCCGCTCCTCCAGCGGCACGCCCGCCGCCTCGGCGACCGACTCGAGTTCTGCCACCGCGGGCCAGGCGTAATCCGGATTGACGTAATCGTCGGTGACCGGAGAGACACCACCCAGATCCTCGACGCCGGAGCCAAGCAGCGTCCGCACGCGAGCGAGGTTGGGTGGCACCTGCACGGCGACGTCCTCCGGGAGCGCCACTCGGGCCATGGCGACCACTCGCTGCATCGTCTCAAGGTCCGGCGAGTCGCCGTCCCATCGCTCGTTCGGCGAAACGGGTTGCACGATGACTTCCTGGACGTGGCCGTACCGCTCGTGGAGGTCGGCGATCGCCAGCAGACTCTCCGCTCGATCGGTCCAGTCCTCCCCGATACCGACGAGGATGCCGGTCGTGAACGGGATGCGATGCCGCCCGGCAGCCTCGATGGTCGCGAGCCGCTGGGCGGGCAGTTTCCGCCTGTTGCCGGCGTGGGCGTCGACCTCGGCGGTCGTCTCCAGCATCACACCCATGCTGGCCATCACCTCCGCCACCTCGGCCATCTGCTCGTAGCTCTGGTCGCCCGGATTCCCGTGCGGGAGCAACCCTTCCTCCAAGGCGATCTCGCTCGCCTCGCGCAGGTACGAGTGGATGGTGTCGTGCCCGAGTTCGCCCAACTCGTCGTAGATCTCGTCGTAGCGGTCGTCAGGGTCGTCCCCGAGCGTGAACAGTGCTTCCGTGCAGCCCGCTTCCCGCGCCTGGCGGACCTCGTCCCTGATTTCCGCTGGGCGCATGAGCGTCGCCTGTCCGGGCACGTCGTAGAAGGTGCAGTACGTGCAGGTGTACCGGCAGGCAGTCGTCAGCGGGAGGAACACGTTTCGCGCAAACGTCAGCCGCTCGGCGGGCTCGACGTCACCTGGCCCGACGGTCAGCAACCGCTCGACTGCCGAGGCCTCGACGTCCACCGCCACGTCGTACTGGTCCGCGCCCGGGATCACGAACGCGGGTTACGGCTGCCGGCTGTTAACGGTTGCTATCGCTGGTGACAGGAGGTGGCGAACCTGGACCCGTCCCCGGCGAAATGGGTTGATGGTCCCGCCGGTGCGACCATCCGCCGCTCTCGTGGATCCAATAGGAACGTCGTCGCCGGCTGTCGCGCACGCGGACGCACATTACTAGTGGATCGGGACGGCCGGAAGTGGAGCGGATGGGTGGTGGTAATCGGGACCGCCGGAAGTGGAGCGGATGGGTGGTGGTAGTCGGGACCGCCGGAAGTGGAGCGGATGGGTGGTGGTAGACCAGGACGGTCGACGGTGGAGCAGGATGGGCGAAG
>Ga0207797_1000108_pt1 | contig 57368 bp, 54 predicted proteins | sample PRCRCaboRojoPR_6_FD_187275 | JGI IMG/M metagenome (GOLD analysis project Ga0207797, IMG submission 187275) | Marine sediment microbial community from Cabo Rojo, Puerto Rico - PR CR 10% Liquid 1 (SPAdes) | ecosystem: Environmental > Aquatic > Marine > Coastal > Sediment | place: Cabo Rojo, Puerto...
GGACTGGTCCATTGATCACACTGTTCATGTGTTCATCCTCCTCGTTGAACAGAGGCGCTGCCTGGCGCCCAAAGTCGGTCTGTCACCAACTATCGATGAAATGTTGCAGTCGGGTCGGTGACGCCATTCTGCCCCACCCTAATCGTATGGCACCTCTAAGAGTTCGATCTGACCACCAACGGCAGGAAGACGTGCTTCGGCGCCGCCGGGCGGATCCAGTAGAGCCCCGAACCATAGCTCCCGGCGACCAACAGCGGTGGGTCATCGGTGCTGATATCCAACGAGTAGAGAACCGGATAGAAGATGCCGCTGCTGTAATCGTGCCAGCTCTCGCCACCGTCGAACGAACGCAGCACGCCATATCCCTCGGTGGCGGCATAGACCCAGCGTGGGTTTCGTGGATCGTAGACGAAGTCCTGCACAAAGGCAATCCCCGAGGCTTTCTCTTGCCACGTCTCGCCGCCATCAGTGGACTTGAAGATGCTCCCCTCCCAGAATCCTCCCCCGGCCAGAATCTCGTCGCTGTTGGTGGGGTCGACTGCGATGGCCTCGACGAAGTTGGTCTCGGTCAGACCTTTCACGTGCCAGGTGTCTCCGCCGTCGGTGGACCGGGCGATACCGCCGCCGTACTGCATGCCCGCCCACACGGTGTCGCGATCGTTGGGGTCGACGGCGATGGAGAGGATGGGGCAGACGGAGCTGCCGAACAGGGGCAACGTCTCGGTGATCTGGGACCAAGTCGAGCCGCCGCTGGTGCTGCGATAGACCCCGCGACCGAAACTAGCTCCCACGTAGATAGCCGAGCTGTCCGCAGCGATATCGATGCACTCCGGGTATTCCACTTGATCCACTTCCTGGAAGGTCTCACCCTGGTCGGTGGACGTGTAGAAGCGCGTGCTCGCCAGGTAGATCGTCTGCGGATCCTGTGGGTTCATAGCGATGTCGCTGATACCGATTGAACCCAGATAGGTCCTGCTCCACGTTTCACCGCCATCCTCGGTGCGGTAGACGTGCCCGCTCCCGGCGCCAACGTGTATGATTGCATCGTCCTGTGGGTCGATGGCAACGCTCTGGACAGGAACGGCGGTAATGCCCTGCGAGGCCTCGGCCCAGCTCTCCCCCTGGTCGGATGACTTGTAGACCCCGCCCCAGCACTTCATCAAGATGTCTGTCGCGGCGTAGATCGTGCCCGGCGTCTGGCGGTGAAAGGCGATTTCGGGGACGTGCCCCGAGTCGTCCCAGCCCAGGTATTTGGTCCAGTTGACGCCCCCATCCGTGCTCTTGCTGAACCGGTCGCCGGCGCTGTAGAGGGTGGTGGATAGAGTGGGATGGAAGGTGAGATGGGCTCGCGCAATGCCGGTGTTCACGCTGAAGCTGTCCTGGCTGACCTGCTGCCAGTTGCCGGCCTCAAAGACGTAGTATCGCCGGCCAATGATGGCGCTCAGCCGATTGCCATGGTGCGGATCTAAGGCGAGGGCGTTGACGGACTTTCGATAGTCCGTCGTTCCCGTTCGAAACGGCAGACCGTCGTTGATCGGCGCCCAGGTCTCGCCGCCGTCGGTGGATCGAAAAGCGCCTTCGAAGTTCGTCCCGGCGTACAGTAGTGACGTATCGTCAGGGTCAATGACCAGCGTGAAGACCCCGTTGGTATACGTGCTGGTGTCCGAGGAGCGGGGCATCCCGGCGTCTTTGAGCGTCCACGTCGCGCCGCCGTCCTCCGACTTGTAGACGTTGCCGATGCCCAAGCCCACGCCACCGGCCAGGCTGGCGTATAGCGTGTCACGGCTATGGGGGTCGATGTCGACATCGAAGACGATCAGCCCCTCATAGAGCCCGCCGCTGGACTTCGACCACCTCTCTCCGCCGTCGGTCGACTTCCAGATCCCGTTGTAGTCGGTCCCGGCATAGAGGATGTTCGGATCTTGAGGATCCGTGACCAGCGTCCTGATGGGGTAGAACGTCAACCCATCCCGGGCCGGTTCCCAGGACTGGCCGCCGTCGATCGTCTTGAACACCCCGGCGTCTCGGGTGCCGACGTAGACCGTCTCGGTGTGGGTCGTCCCTTCGGTGACCACAGCGCCCATCGCGATGGACGTCATCTCGCCCCCGTAGAGAGGGTAAGGCTGCCACGTCTCCGAGGCGGAGGAAGAGACCTGACCGGCTCCCGGCGTGAACGGTGTCTCCCAATGCTTCCCTACCGATGTAGCTCGGCCTTGCCGAGCGAGGGATGATCCCCGTCCAGGACCGAAATCCGTTGGCGTCGCTCTCTTCGCGGAAGATAGGATCCGTCCTGCAACGAGCAATGAGAACACGACTAGCCCCACAGACAAGATCCCCAGTCTGACGAACCGATCTCTAGAACTGCGGTGTTTGTTCTGCATCATCTCCCTCCTGTTCTTGGCCCATCGCTTCTCGCGAGTTGACGATCATCTGGCATCAACTCGTCGACCCCAGTGCTTGATACCCTTAGACCAGCTTGCCAACCAGATCTGACTGATGTCAGTGAAGACCCTTCGACGGGGGCATAAGATCGACGCGATCACTGTTGTGCCTCCGACCGAACCAGACGTGCCAGCCACCCTGCGTAGCCTTCCGAATGGTCAGCCTCCAGGCGCAGTGGAGCGTCCGAGTTGAAGACGTGCTTCGTCGCCAACAGGAGGTTCTCTCGCAAGGTCGATTCGTCGCCGAAGGCCTCCAGGGCCAGCGTCCACCACGTAGCTCCAGCAGCGCGGACTCTCGTCAGCTCCAGCTCACAGCCATGCGCCGGGGATCCGGGCGCGGGTTGTCCCACGACCTCCTCGCCTTCCTGCACTGCGTACGTTCGCATCTGGCGCTCCTTCCGGACCGCGATCCAGGACGAGGTGGGAGGAGTGGCGCGCAGGCGGGCACGGCTTGGCTCGGCGAGTTCGAAGCTCCACTTGCGCCAGGACTCCACGACGCCCACCGCTTGCACGTGGAACTGGACCACCTCTCCGTCTCCAACCTGTCGCTTGATCTCAATCAGGCTCTTTCGCAGCTTGATGTTCAAATCGGTGCTGCCGGGAAGGTGAAGGTAGCGATCGATGCGGGGCGATTGATGCTCCACGTTTCCATCAAGCTGGCGGAACCACATCTGTACTGCCGGAGGTGTCGGGCCTGGGAAGAACCACCGTACTTCGGCTGTTGGATACATAGGAAGCCCCCTCTCGAATCTCAGTGCTCTCTACTGACGGCTAGCGGCGCACGGCCCACGAGAGAGACGTGCCCTGGAGGGCGCGTTCAGCCCCTGGCGAGAATAGCGGCAGGCCAAGGTCTGAGGATCAGCCGCTGACGTATTACTCGTCCCAGATCCTCTGGCTCAACACCCTCAGCTCAGTGCCGTAGGCCAACATACGCTCATAGGACCTTCCGTCAGCCAGCGTCCGTCTGGCTGCCTCGTCCTCTGGCTCAGGCTGATGGCGCTCAGTCCACTGCCGCAAGAGGCTGTGCTGATCCTCAGCGGGGCAGAGCGCAGCCAGTTCGCCTCGGCCCACGGTTCCCTTTGCCGTACCGATGCGCCCGCTGCCATCGGCGAATAGAGCGGAAAAGGGGAGCCTGCCAGACGTGCTACAGCGTGTTGCCCCCCGTGTAGACCTGACGGATGTCTGCCACAGTGCAAAGGGGGCGAAGACGGAGGGCATCACCCTACCATTCCAAATCTCGCCAAGTGTGGGCTTTGGGGTGGTCGCGAAGTCTGACGAGATGCAGGATCTGTGAGCGATTATAGTCGCGGGGGAACCGGAGCGCAAATCAGGAACGTCGCGTCGGCCAGGCTGGTCTGGCCTACCAGCACCGACCCTCGACGTCGGCCAAATTGGCCAGCCTGAGTGTGATCAGCAGCTCCATGCAGATCATGACGACCACCTGATTCTGAGCCCTTCTGCAGCGAAGCCCGTCTCTCAGAACTGGAACCGGATCCAGCCGCTTATGTCGGGAACCCTCCAAAGTAGCAGCGCACAGCCATGTCCTGAGCGATGGCAGCCAGACATCTGTTGCACGATACACAGGAGGCACTATCTGTTCTTCGCTCTCGGATTCTCTTGACCAATCGGGGCTCCCGTATGAAAGGACGGCTCATACCGATCAGGTCCGCGACCTCGCTTCTCAGTACGTTCTCCATCTGGGAGACGGTGCGTAAGCCGCCGGTCAGGATGAGGGGTATATCTCCCAGCTCGGGTTTGATCAGCTTTGCCGCTTCCAGGTTGTACGCCCCTGCGAGGTCGTACGTCCCGACCCAGCGGCTTATTATCAGTCTCCCGACAGGCTTCTGCCACCAGGGGAGGCTCTGCACCAACTCGTCGACCGGCACGTCCCCGCGACACATAGCGAAGGGGGCGTAGATCGTCGAGCCACAGCTCACCTCCAGCCCCTCGATCCCCAACTCGGCCAGCCACCGCCCGTAGATGGCGGCCAGGGGCGGCGTGATGCCCTGTCGCGGCGTATGATCCCGGCTGTTGAGCTTCACCAGGATCGGCGTCCGGTCAGGCAAACCCTCTTGGACGGCCAGGATCACCTCGCGCAGGAAGCGGAAGCGGTTCTCGGCCGACCCACCCCAGCCGTCGTCTCGAACGTTGAAGAAGGGTGAGAGGAACTGATTGACCAGGTAACCGTGGGCGGCGTGGATCTCCACGCCGTCGACGCGAGCCTCGGCTGCCCTCTCGGCTGCCTTGCCGAAGGCTCGGATCGCTTCGTGGATCTGACCTTCGCTCATCGCCCGCGGTCTCACGAAGTTGACCGGATCGCGGCCCCGGCTGGAGGGGCCCTGCGGGGTCTCTCCTATCAGTGCGCTTGTCGTCTGCCTCCCGGCGTGTGCCAGCTCGAGCACGATCTTGCCGCCTTCCCGGTGGACGGCTTGTGCTAAGCGCTCCAGGCCGGGGATCATATCGTCGGTGTGAATGCCCAGCTGGTACCTCGCGCCTCGGCCCAGAGGGTGCACGTAGACGTGCCCCGTGATGATCAAACCCACATCGCCCCGCGCGAGACGCCGATACCTCTCCACGAGACCGTCGGTCACCTCACCGGCCTCCGTAGCCATCGCCTCGTACGTAGCCGCGTTCACAAAGCGGTTCTTGACTCGCAGCTCTCCCAGACTGATGGGCTCAAAGAGCATCGGTCCCGCTTACCCCTCCGCCGGCCCGTACACCTGATCCGGCGCCAGGATACCTGGGAACCGCTGGCGCAGAGCCATGCGCGTATCGTAGCAGAGATGACACGCGTCGGCGTACGCCTCTTGGGGTTGGATATGATACCGGCGGGCCAGCTCCACAGGCCCGCCGTTGAGCAGAGGGCCGACGATGGGGTGCGCGTCGGGTTCGTACCTGGCGCATAGCTCGATGAATGGCGTGCAGAATAGGTTGCCCAGTGAGATACCTTGGCAGAGATGGACGTGGCCGAGAGGGTCGACGTGGACCCGGCTCGGATCGCGCAAAGTCTCGTAGGGACATATTGTGAAGGTCTGCCATGGGTGATGAGACGCCCTGGGAGCGAGCGTCTCCGCGGCACGCCCGCGGTACATCAGAGAGGCCAGGGAGGTATCCTCTTCCTCGGGCTGCGCGACGCTGATGGTGCCGATCGGGATGCCCAGCTCCTCCGCGGCGCGGCGGGCGTTCCTTGCACGCTCGCTCACCATCTCCTCCCAATGGTAGAGATCGCTGCTGATCGAGAGGCCCTCAATCAGCCCCCGGAGAGGCTCTAGCCACACCTTCGCGTCTTCCACCCCGGTCGCCCAGTAGCTGTTGGTGACGATGCCGACCTGGAAGCCTCGAGCGGCCGCCTCTTCCACGCCTCTGACGAGCATAGGATAGTAGAGGAAGGGCTCGCCACCCTCGAAGTAGATCCATTCGACGGTCCCGAGAGTGCTTGCTTGCCGCAGGATCTCGCGGATGTCTGCCAATTCCATAGTGCCACTCTGCCTGGGGCTGCCCCACACGAAACAATGGTCGCATTCGTGGGTGCACTGGTAGGTCAGCAGGAGGTGGAGCCCCGCTAGTTCCATGTCAGACCTCTTTTTAGCGCTTCACGTCAGCTCAAACAGCCCTCGGGAATCGGCTATCGGGCAGCAACCGCGGCGACGCCCACCACGCCGGCCCCCGTGTGGACCGAGAGACCCGGCGTCAGCTCCGCAATGATAATCGTCTCTGGGCAATCGAGGCGCGCCCGCAGCTGTTCCTCAAACTGTCGTGCCTCCGCCAGAGCGTCCACGTGTACGACCGCCATACGCTCGGCCCGGCACCCCGCCAGGCTGGTCTCCGCCAGTTCGACCACCCGTGACCAGGCTTTGCGCCGCGTACGCACCCGCTCCAGCATCTGTAGTTCGCCGTCCTCCAGCGTGAGGATCGGTTTGATGCTCAACAGGCTGGCCATCCCCGCTGTCAGGTGTCCCACCCGCCCGCTCATAGCCAGGTACTTGAGGGTGGAGAGGGCGGCAAAGAGACACGTGCGCTGGCCGACGTCTAGGGCGCGCGCGATGACCCTCTCCTTGGACGCACTGTTCCGGGCGGCCTCCGCCGCCTCCATCGCCATGAACCCTTGTCCCATCGAGATGCTCTGCGTGTCCACGACGGTGATGTCCCGGTCGAGGAGGAGATCGCGAGCCGTCCGGGCAGCGTCGTACGTGCCGCTTACCTCACTGCTCACGGCGAGACAGATCACCTGATCCGCCCCCTCGTCGAAGGCCGCCTGGAAGGCGCTCAGGAAGTCGCCCGGGGCCGGTGCTGAGGTCGTGGGGAGCTCTCCCTCGCGGTCGACTCGCTCGAAGAGCGATGTGTCGTCGATGTCCACGCCTGTCAACAGCGTCTCGTCTCCGAAGTTGACAGCGATGGGCACCTGCCGGATGCCGTATTGGGCAGCGACATCATCCGGCAGGCTGGCGTCGGTATCGGTCACAATAGCGATTGACGGCATCTAGTCCTCCGTAGATTCTCTCTCAAGCAGGACGAGCGGGAAGCGCGGACGTCCATCAATGCAGCTCCCGCTCTGCGCTTTGTGGGTCATTTGTCGACCACCACACAGGTCGCGAAGTCGCTGATGCAGCCGATCTGAGCGGCCAGGCCGTGCGAGGCGACCATAGCGCGGATCTCGTTCTCTGTCAGGAAGTGGCTCTTCATCAAGGCGAGCTTCTCGAGCAGGGCGACGATCTTGACGGGAAATCGTCGAATATCTGGCTCCTCAATCACCAGGCGGCCGTCGCTGCGCAGGACGCGCAATAGCTCCCCGACGGCTGTTCGGTGGTCGTCGAAGTGGTGGAACGCGTCGACGGCGAAGACGCGGTCGAAGCTCTCATCGGGGAAGGGCAGCCGTTCCACGTACGACTGCACCGGATGCAGGGCGCCCTTCTGCTGCGCCTCCTTCAACATCGGGGCTGAAAGGTCGTTGATCACCAGCGTTCCAACCAAGGGGAGCAGAAGCGACGAGACCCGACCGGTGCCGCCGCCCGCCTCCAACATGCGCCCCTGCGTCGGCAAGCGGAGCAGGTGACGCAGTCGCGTCGGATCGGGCGGGGGGATTACCAGGTCGTAGATCGGAGCCAGCAGATCGAAATGGTCGAGCATCGTGCCTCCTGAACGGATGCCATCCTCAACGGCCTAGCCGCTCCTGTGACGGGCCATCAGACATCCACATCCAGCACGGAGCGGATCACGTAGCCGATCAGAAAGCTGAACAAGGCCACGCCAAAGCTGATGCCCGTCATCTCCAGGAATCGCTCCTTGAAAGGCTCGTCCCTGGCCACCGAGACGTAGTAATTGAAGGACCCGATAATCGCAACCGCGCCAAGCAGCGCGCATGCCAGACAGATGTAGTAGTTGTCGATCAGCAGGTAGGGTAGGATGAGGAGGATCACCGTCATCAGGTAGGCGCCGCCCGTGTAGATGGACGCCCGCACTGGATGCTTGGCCGTCTGCTCGGCTCTGGTGGAGAGGTATTCCGACGCTCCCATCGACAATGCGGCGGCGATGCCCGTGATCGACCCGCTCAGCGCGATCAGATCTGTGTCCTGGAGCGCCAGCGTGAGGCCGGCCAGTGCACCCGTGAGCTCCACCAGGGCGTCGTTCAGCCCAAGCACGATTGATCCCGTGTACTGGAGCCGCTCCTCGTCGAGCATCTGGATCAGAGCTTCCTCGTGATCGTTCTCCTCCTCTGCGATGGATCCGGCCTCCTCGATCTGGTCTTGCACCGCCGCGTAGTTCTCCTGTGCGTCTTCCTCGCCGTGCTCCATCAACTTGATGCCGAAAGTGAAACCGAGAATGCGACTGATCAGATAGAACTTCCAGATGCGCCACTGATCCGGCTCGACATCCTCCTGAGTATAAGCCCGCCAGTCGTGATAGTGCCGGAGCTCATCCTCGGCGATGTCGTTCAGGATGCGACGGTTCTCCGGTGAATCGACTGTTTGCGCTAGCTTCTTGTAGATGTGATGTTCGGTGATCTCATTCTCTTGGTAGGTGAGCAGCTTCCTCTTGATCTCCTGGTCGAGGGCTGGTCGAGCGCTCTGATCCATAATGCCGCATCCTCCTTGGTTGCTTGCTCAGAAAAAGTCCACGGGCGTAGCGCGCCGTGCTCAGCCGGCTCAACTGGGGAGGTCGAGCGCCCGTGCAGCCTGGCTCACGGCCTCGACGCAGCTCACTCGGCGTCCTCGCCCTCTTCCGCGAACGTCAGCGCGACGGAGTTGATGCAGTAACGCTTATGCGTTGGGGGAGGCCCGTCGTCGAAGACGTGACCCAGGTGAGCGTCACAGACAGCGCATCGCACTTCCGTCCTCGTCGCAGCCAATTTGTGGTCCTGATGATAGGTCACGTGCTCGTCATCGACCGGGGCCCAGAAGCTCGGCCAGCCGCTGCCTGACTTAAACTTCGTCTCGGAGCTGAACAGCTCGTTGCCGCAGCAGACACACTTGTAGATTCCCTCTTCGTCGAAGTCGTAGTACGTCCCGGTGAAGGGCCTCTCCGTGCCCCCCTTTCGCGTGACCTTGTACTGCTTCCGCGTAAGCTCCTCTTTCCATTCCGCGTCGGTCTTGGTTACTTTCCTCATATGCCAACCCTCCTCAGTCAACGGACCCTATGCAGTTCTGCTGAGCGTTGCCGCTCGTGCCGTCGTCTCTTCCTCGGCACCAGGATGGAGACCGGTCGCAGGTTCGCCATCCACGAGAGCTCCAGCTACCGCCCTTCCAAAGAGCGACTTGGCGCCCGGGACGGCCTCTGCGGCCCTTGTGACAGGCAGTAGCTGCCCTGCGGCTGGCGACGGTGTCACCAACCTAGAGGAGATTATAGCGCAAGTGGGGCAGTTGTACAACGGTGAGGCCTGAGGTGCGGCTCAGAGCGGCGAGCTTGCCTGTCTGGGCCGCGTGGTGCTCCCGCTGGCCGCCTGCCCTGGAAGGGCAAGCATCGCCGGCTCTGGAAAGCAGCCCGTCTGTGTGGCACTATCGGTCACCCACACCAGTACATATGTGGGGCAGGGTTCTGTAAGCGCAGCGGCACCTGCCAAGGTTTTGTCAGATACGCTGCCGTGTGCTACTTCCGGTTGACCAGCAGCCTGTCCTTGCTCGCCCAGCTCGTCCGCCCCAGGAAGTTCAAGTGACGGTGGCGCCCATTGCTGGGGAAGTACGGCTTTCCCGCCGATGAGGCCGTCTGGCGCATCGCGGCATCGGCCGGCCCTGCCTCCTGTGCCTTCTCGCTGGAGGGGGCTAACCTGCTCCTCCTCCCGAAGAAGTTTGTCTTTGAGCTCTGGTACTTGGCCGCATAGCCTGCCTTCTGTGCTCTCTTCTCCATCCGTTCACTCTCCTCTGACCTGTACATCGGTCGCTCTGGCCCCCACCTCTCCCTGATAGACAACAAAAAAGCCCCCCGGCTGGGGGGCTTCGGTGATCTTGCTGACCAGGTGGCCTGCGGTTCTAGCTCGACACCCTCCCAACCGCCGTTATCTCCTTGCTAATCATGACAAGGAGGACGGAAACGACGACGATAAGGGCGAGCGCCAAAGCTATGTTCATGGTATGCTGTCTTTATGCCTCAGATTGACTAGAATAGAGCCATTCTAGCATACTTCAGGGCCTTGTCAAGCGCCACTTCAACCTCATCGGGAGCACGTGCTTAAGACCCTTGAATGCTCCGCACGCCCTGTTAAGTCCCCAAAAACAGCTTCGGCGGGCACAAGACAGGGCGCTGTGAGCTATCCATCGGGACCTCAGAGGTCTCTGGTGCAAGAACCCTTGTTCCCCCCAGTCTCGCCATATCAATTGGATCCAGACGATCTGGATGATAGACGCCCCCTTCAAAGCTACGACCGGAGTGACGCATCGATGGCCTTGTTAACGGCCTCTAGGTCGGCAGGCAGGTCCACCGGCGGATTGGCGTGGCGTGCCACGACGTTCTCCAGCTCCTTCTCGTGATAGCCCACCTTGAAGCTCGTGAATTTGAGCCCGTGGGCAGTGGAGATCACCACGACGCGGTCGTCGGGGTCGATCTTGCCTCTGTCTACGAGCTTCAGCAGCGCGGCCAAGGCCACGCCCGTCTGCGGACAGGTATAGAGACCGACGCGATCCGCGCGGGCCGCGGCGTTCGCTAGCTCATCCTCACTTGCTTCTTCAACGACGCCATCGAACGCTTGCAGGACCTTCACCGCCCGTTCATAGCTCACGGGGGCTCCAATCTGAATGGCAGTGGCCGAGGTCTTCTGGGCCGTCACCGGCTGATACTCCTCGAAACCCGTCAGGTAGCTCAAATAGAGCGGATTGGCATTCGCAGCTTGAGCGCACGCGATGCGCGGTAGCCGGTCGATCAAGCCCAGCTCCTCCATCATCAGCATACCCCGCCCCAAGGCGCTCACGTTCCCCAGGTTGCCGGCCGGAATCACGATCCAATCCGGAACCTCCCAGTCGAACTGCTGGACGATTTCGATCCCCACCGTCTTCTGCCCTTCAATGCGCAGGGAGTTCATGGAGTTCGCCAGATAGATCGTCGAATCCTGGGTCAGCTTCTCCACGATCGCCATGCAGCCGTCAAAGTCAGTCTCCAGAGCCAGAACCAACGCATCGTTGGCGATCGGCTGCACCAGCTGCGCGGTGGAGACCTTGCCCCGAGGCAGCAGGATCACGGCTGGGATGTCAGCCGCGGCGGCGTAGGCGGCCAGCGCGGCCGACGTGTCACCGGTCGAGGCGCAGGCCACCGCTCGGATGGGCTTGCCATCCGCCAGCATCTGCTTGACCACCGAGACGAGGACCGTCATGCCCAGATCCTTGAAAGAACCGGTATGGCTGTTGCCGCACTGCTTGACCCACAGATCGGGCACCCCAATCGCCTCGCCCAATCGCTCCGCCCAGAAGCAGTTGGTGTGGCCTTCATACATGGAGACGACGTTATCGTTCGCCACCTGCGGAAGCACCCATTCCTTCTTCCCCCACACGCCGCTGCCATAGGGCCATGCGTTCGTCCGAGTCCGTTCGTCGAACAGCGCTTTCCATTCGTCGGCGCTGTGGTCCTTCAGCGCCTCCATATCGTGCTCCACATCCAGAAGCCCGCCGCACGTCTCGCAGTGGTAGATCACGTCGTAGATCGAGTGACGCTCTCCACAGCCACGCGTGCATTCGAGCCAGCTATGGTAGGTCATAGACGTTTCTCCTTCCCGTTCAACCGACTGGTCTAGCCCTCACCCACTCCATGCGTTCTCACCCGGTGGATGGATGTCAGAACCCCATTGGCCAGGTCCTGGGGCGGTATCGAGGCTTCGTCCGGCTTGTCCGAAAGGCCGAAGAGCAAGGCGCCTTGCTGCTTCCATCGTAGCGCTGCTTCTCGCACCTCCTGAGTGATCACGATCTCCCTCGCCAGTAGGTCCTCGATCGTCGCGTCGTCGTCAAGGCAGCCCATGCGCTTCACGGTGGTGTGGTATTCGTTGTAGCGGAAGGCCTTGAAGGGGGTGGGATCACCTACTTCTACTCGCCGGTAGATCCGCTTGTGAATCTCGTGCAGGGAGGGAGGCAGACCATCGGCCTGATCATCGACCTCCTCCATGAACTGCTCGAAGGACGTCAGGCGGTCATCCCGCACGCGCTCTGCCAAGGGCTGCAGTCGGTAGAGGCCACTCCCCAGGATCAGACAGATATAGGCCAGATAATCCTGGTTGTCGGTGGTGAAGGGGTGGAACTCGGGCTGATTGAGCACGTCGTAGGCGGTCTCAAACGCGTCGCGATCGAACGCCTCGCCCAGCAGTTCGCCCACGGTGCGCCGCACCGCCTCTACCCGGGCCTGGTTGATGACTTGATCGTTTCGTCCACGCGCGCCCAGCGCGGTCTTGTCCAGATCGACGATGATGGCTGTCTGTTCGTCCACGCTGAACGACCTCTCTCGACACTGCTGCTCGAAGTCCGAGATGGCTGCCCACCGGTTGGCGAGGTACAGCGCTGTCTGACGATCCCGATCCGTCCCCCGCTCGACGATCTCTCGTGACGCTGGTTCGTCCGTCTCCGAGGCGATGAAGGCCATCCCGGGCCATCCGCCAGCGCGGGCGATGTTGACGAAGGCGGTACCGTCGTTCATGCGGGTGTCGCCGACGTAGATCAGCCGTTCGAGGGTGGCTCGCGGGATGGTGATTCTCCTGGCTGCCTGAAGCAGCTCGACGATGACCCGCGCGTAGGCTGGCTGGCTCTTGCGCGGTGTGATACCCTCGGAGATGCCTGCCTGCTCTCTCACGTCGTCGAGCGTCGGCAGGCGCTCGTCGAGGGGGCTCAGGTTGCGGTAGACGACGAAGTCGCCCAGAAACTCGTGAACGGACGTAAGCCCGTAGGACTTCATCATAGGATCACCTCGTTATCTGCGGTATCCGGTGTGCGTCGTTGGTATTCACCAGCACGTGGTTGGTAGTAACACACGATCTCCCTCTCAAGCTCGGTGTCTTGCGCCTACGCTTCCCCGTTTGGCGAACCAGTAGTATCTCCCGTGCAGCTTCGCCTGGGCGCACGGGTCGGCCGTCAGAAGATGCACCTTGTCGGCGGGAATCAGAGCGCCGGCGTTGAGCCGTTTCTCCCTGGCGACAGTCGAGCGCGCCGCATTGACGACGAGGTGTTGCTTGCTCGGCGTCATCTGTTCCAGCCCCTCAATCCACAACCCGCGATAGGTTAGCGTGTCCACCGGCGTCAGCGAGGCCCCCCTTGGGCGAGGGGCCGGTCCATCGATCGGTGTCGGTGACCACAGCAGCAGATGGTAGATCCGGCGGTCTGTAGTGAAGCCGGTTCTCTGAAACGCCTTCTGACTGGCGACGTTGCTCAATCGGATCAACGCCCGAGCCACAGCGGCATCCACCCTGACGGCACCCTCGCACGCTCGTCTGATCAGCCTCTGCCCCAGACCTCTTCCCTGCTGACTCGGTCTCACCGCCACCAGATCCATCTCCCAACGGCGGTGACCGTCCTTGTTCACCGTCAAGAACGCGGAGATAAATCCCAGAATGTCGTCTTCGCCTTCTGCGACCCAGAGCTCACACTCGACATCCTCAATCTGAGCTCTGCACACGTCGGGCAGGATCTCTTGCCCCCATACCTCCCGGACGACGTTGCCTATCCCCTCAACGTCGCTGACGACAGCTCTGCGAAGACGGATCACCCTATCTCCTTCAGTCTCCGTAGACCAAGTCCCTTGTAACCTCCTCCCCTCACGATCCTACACCACGAAGTTATTGTCGGCTTCCCTGAGAGAGGGAAGCCGGGCGTCCTTCGGCGAAAGCAGGGGGGCACGGATGGGCCATTGAATGCCAATCTGCTTGTCGTTCCAGATGATGCCGCGGTCAAGCTCCGGTGCGTACTCCTCGGTCACCTTGTAAATCACGTCCGCTTCTGGGCTCAGAACGCAGAAACCGTGCGCGAAGCCTGGAGGGAAGTAGAGCATCCGTCCGTTGTCGTGGGAAAGGACAGCGCCTACCCACTCTCCGTAGGTGGGCGACCCCTTGCGAATGTCGACCCCCGCGTCGAAGATGCGGCCTCTGACCACGTTGACGAGCTTCCCCTGCGCCTTCGGATGCTTCTGATAGTGCAGCCCGCGGAGAACGCCTTCGACCGAGTGGGAGTAGTTGTCTTGGACGAAGGTCTCTGAGACACCGCCGGCCGAGAATGCTGATAGCTTGTAGAGCTCCGTGAAGAAGCCGCGCTCGTCCTCGAAACGCTGCAGTTCGATCAGGAGGACGTCAGGAATGTCCATTCGTTCGAACGTAAAGGGCATGAGTTCTCGAGCCTTTCCTTCAACCGATGTAACCTTGCGCCTTCAGCAGCTCGGCGCTAAGAATCGCACCGCCGGCTGCTCCGCGCACCGTGTTGTGAGATAGGGCGACGAACCGGATGTCCATCACCGGGCACGGACGCAGCCGCCCCACAGTGAAGGCCATGCCGCCCCCAGCCTCGCGATCCTTGCGCGGTTGGGGGCGGTCCGGTTCCTCTCGATAGATGATCGGAGGACGCGGTGCCGACGGCAGGTCCATCGCCCAGCAGGCTCCCCGGAACGCCTTCCAGACGGCGATGATCTCGTCCAGCGACGGGACCGTCGATCTGAACTTGAGACTGACGCAGGCTAAGTGCCCGTCGGTGACGGGCACGCGGTTGCAGTGCGCTGAGATCGTCAGCGAATCCTCGTAGACGAACGCGCCGTCCTCAATGGTCCCCAGGATCTTCAACGGTTCCCGTTCTGTCTTCTCCTCCTCGCCCCCGATAAGGGGCACCACGTTGTCGACCATGTCGAGGGATGAGACACCGGGGTAGCCGGCGCCCGAGACCGCCTGCAGGGTAGACACGATCAGGCTCTCGACCGCATATCCCGCTTCCATCAGGGCGTAGACCGGCGGTAGATAGCTCTGTAGGCTGCAGTTCGGCTTGACCACTATGAAGCCCTCGTCCCAGCCCCGTCTGTCGCGCTGGGCAGGGATGATGGACGTGTGATGCGGATTGACTTCGGGAATCAGCATCGGCACGTCCTCGGTGTGACGATGGGCCGAGTTATTGGAGATCACGGGAACGCCTGCAGCCGCGTACGCCTCCTCGAGATCACGCACCCTTCGCTTATCCATGCCCAGGGCGGAGAAGACGAAGGTGCACCGGGACGCAGTCGCCTTCACGTCTCCGGCGTCGTCGACCGTCAGCCCGGCCATCGTCGGGGGGATCGGTGCGTCCAGCACCCAGCGCCCGGCAACGGCGTCCCCATAGCTCTTGCCAGCGGAGCGAGGGGAGGCGGATACGTGCGTCACCTCGAACCAGGGATGACCCTCCAGCAGCCGGACGTAGTTCTGCCCCACCATGCCGGTGGCGCCGATCACCCCCACGTCGATCTTGTTCATGCTTCCTCTCCTTATGCCTGGCTGCTTGGATTCAAGATCACTTCATCATGGATGCGCTGCACCGCGCCGGCTGCGTCGGCCGCGTCGACGGCCAGCGAGATGCTGCATTCGGAGGATCCCTGCGCCACGGCGATCACGTTGATCTCAGCCCGGGCCAGAGCGCCGAAGATGCGGGCGCCGACGCCCGGCGTCGTGCGCAGCCCCGAACCGACGGCGGTCACGATCACCACGTTATCCATCGACCAGACCCGATCGATGTCCTTCCGCGCCAACTCCAGCGCCATCTCCTCTTCGATGGCGCCGATGACCGGCTCCACGGTCTCCGTCGGGATCAGGAAGGAGATCGACTGCTCCGACGAGGCCTGGGTGATCATCAGCACGCTGGCCCCCTGGCTGGCTACGGCGGCGAAGGTCCGGGCGGCGATGCCGGGCACGCCCATCATCCCCCGCCCTGCCACGTTGACCAGGCTCAGCCCCTCGATAGCCGTCACCGCTTTCACCGTGCTTGGTGTGGTCGCTGCCTCCTGGTTGATCCGGGTGCCCGGATGCGTGGGGTTGAACGTGTTCTTGACGCGTAATGGGATGTCGCGCTCGACCACCGGACGGATGGTCCGTGGATGAACGACCTTGGCCCCAAAGTAGGCCAGTTCGCTCACTTCGTTGTAGGAGAGCACCGGTAGCACCTGTGCGTCGGGCACGATGCGCGGGTCGGTCGTCATCACCCCGTCGACGTCGGTCCAAATCCAGACCTCGTCAGCGTCCAGGCAGTCCCCGAGGATGGCAGCGCTGTAGTCGCTGCCTCCCCGGCCCAGCGTCGTGGTCACCCCCGCCTCAGTGGCGCCGATGAAGCCCGTCACGATAGGAACCCCCCCTTCATCCAAGAAGGGCAGGAGACGCTCACGCACCCGCTCTCGCGTGAGATCCATCAGGGGTACGGCGTTCTGGTACTTGTCATCGGTGATGATCACCTCCGTCGCGTCGACAGCTTCGCTGCTGGTGCCTCGCTGCCGGAGCACCGCCGCCAGGATGCGAGCGTTGATTCGCTCACCCAGGGAGGTGATGGCGTCCATCGCGCGGGGCGTCACCTCGCCTAGCACGTGGACGCTGTGACAGAACGTCGCGAACTCATCCAGATACTGATCAACGATGGTGAGGAGCTCCGCTCGCTCCCCCTTGGCGTCGAGGAGCTCGTCCACCGCGCGATAGTGCCTTACGCGAAGATCGGCGACGATAGCTCGGTATGTCTCCCCATCGCCGCCAGCTGCTGTCCACGCTCCCTCGCTCAAGGCATCAGTGACGCCGCTCATCGCAGAGACGACCACTACGACGCGGTCCCAGTCGAGCTGCTGCTCCAGCACGATGTCCGCGGCTTGACTGTGGGCTTTCGCATGCCCCACGGAGGTCCCGCCAAATTTCATCGTCAGTGTCGTCATCTCTCCCATCCCTAGATATACAAAATCCCCGCGCCCTGGGGCGCGGGGATCTTCCACGCGGTTCCACCCAAGTTCAAGGCCAGACGTTGTCTGGCTTGCCCTCTTGCGGCGCTAACGGGCCGTACCGAGGTCCCATACTCCCGCCCAGCGGTTTCAGGTTCCTGCTCCCGGGTGGTCTTCTCGCCGGTTCAGTCCGGGAGGCTCTCAGCCGGTGACCTCCCTTCTCTTGTGACCTTCGCACGGCGATACTCGTCCCGGTCGACGCTTTCCTAATCTCGAACGTTGCGCCGCATTATAGCATCTCCGGTGAAATCTGCAAGCAGCAGATACGGCCAAGTTAGGCACAAGCAATCGAGCCCAGAGGCCCTAGACCGCAAGGACCAGCTCGCTCAGGACCTCGACCCTGCTTCGCTCCGCAGGGCAAGACGCATCCTGCTTCCTGGTCGACGGATATCCCAGACGTCGGAGATCGAGACCGGCGAACTAATGGGTTGGGGGGCTTCAGTGCTTGAGCACGAGGGGGAGCAACACGCGGTGTTGCGGCCAGCTGGCGTGCCATATCTCCCCGGTACTGCCCTCCACCCAGATCCCGTGAACCGTCCCGTTTGTCGCGCCGGAAAGAACGACGTCGCCCATCTCTAGGTCCCCGCTGTCGACGGGTTCGGTTTCCCTCCAAGACGCTGTCTCGTTGCTCCAGGTATGGAGCAGGGCAAACGAGGGGTAAGCCCCATCGCCCCAGGCTGCGTGGATCCTTCCCCTTGTGTCGAAAGCAAGGCCCGGGAGGGACGCGCCCGTGGCACTCTGTGAGAGGGTGATCACCGGTGTCCAAGTGGGGCCCCGCGTGTACTGCACCTGCGGTGTTCCGTCGATCGTCTCTCGCCACGCTACGTGGGCTTCTCCAGCGTCGTCCAGGATCAGTTCTGGAGCTGTGGAGAAAGCCTCGGGTGCGTTGGTGACCGCTTCTGGCACAGTCCAGGTGCCTCCTACACGCTTCAGCGTGTAGATGTCTGTGATGAGAGATTCCCGATAGGCTATCTGCACCGTTGGAGTCGGTGTGCCTGTGACGTCAATGGAGGGACTCTGTCCATAGGCGCTGGGGATGGGTGTATAGAAGGGCCAGGCCGTTCCGTCGCCCGAGTTGGCGTAGTAGAGCGCTGTGTCTCCTCCCACTTGTTCGACAGCCACGAGGTGAACGCTGTCGTCAGGGGCCACCGCCAGATCGGGCGAATCGGAGACACCCGTTGTCTGCGATACGTTGCGCGACGCGCCCCATGTCGAGCCGTTCCAGGAAACGTACAGAAGCTCTGAGTCGTTGACGTACACTAGATGCACCTGATTGCCTCGACCCGAGGCGAGAGCTGGTTGCTCGCCGTTCCCTGTACCGCTGATGGGTGAGGGCGTCGACCACGAACCATCAACTCGATAGCTATGTTGGAGCTCATCACCTTCTTCCCAGACGACGTGTACCACCCCCTCGTCGGTCACTGCGAGGGCTGGTGCCTCCGAGTCTGCAGAGAAGGTGCGCGACACGTTTTGGGGAGGAGACCAGCCCAGGTCCTGGCGATTCTCCGTGAAGGTCGTTAGCGACACCTGGGCTTCTGCCCCGCGTCCTGACGCAACGATGATCAAGCCAAGAGCAACAAGCACGTAGCAGAAGCGCGCAGCAGCTCTAAACGTCATGAAAAGCACTCCCTGGATCGAACTGAGGTTATCCACCATCAAATGCTCCACGCAAGGCAAAGGAACGAAGGTCGGGCATGGACCGCAGCCTGGATCCATGCCCGACCGGAAACCTCTGTCATTGTCACCGTATAACGACATCTATCCGCCATTGGTAGGGGACGTCCCCTACGGCGTGCGTGGCGGCTGAGGCTATCTCCAGTAGCGAAGGGTCAGCGGGACTGTTCGCTGGCTTGATACTCTTTGATACCAGATGGGTGGCCCTGTCGACCTCCTCCCGCTCAGGCCTCTCGACCTTGATGTGCAGGGCCTCGAGCGAGCCGTCGGGATGCTCCAGGGCCTTGACCTCGACGGAGGCGCCCAGGATCAGCGGCGCGGTGGGCGGGACGATGACGGTGTCGGCGGTGACGGTGACGGTCATGCGTTCCGAGTCCTCGGTCTCGACGACCCAGGTGCCGGGGATGGTATCCGTGGTCACGACGGTGCCCTCGAACTCGACCCTCATATCCTCGTCACTGTCATCTTCTACTTTGATCCGGACAGCCACCAAGGTGCCATCGGTCTGTCTCAAGGCCTTCACCTCGACCCGGGCTCCTACCTCGACGGGCCCCTTGTTGGTGTTGACGTAGGTTTCACGCGTGACCGTTACGGAGATCTGCTTTGTGCCAGTGGGCGTCTCTGTCTCAATAACCCACTCGCTGGGGCGCGTGGTTGTGAACACCAAGAGGGTACCCTCGAACTCCACCTCTTCCTGGTCCGGTCCTTTTACAATGACCTTATTCGCCAGGATAGAGCCGTCCTCTAGTTCCTCTCCCTTCACCTTAGCCGTGAGGCTGATGGCCGGCGTTGCTCCCTTGAGCTCTGTTGTTCCCGTGACCGTCACTGTGAAGCCATCCACGATCCACGTGCCGAGATAGGGGGGATCAGGGAGGTCTTGGATGGTGCCCTCAATCTCTGCCGTGCTCTCTGCCTCTTCTCGCCTGTGGAGGGCGATGTGCTTAGCCCAGAGCGTACCATCAGCTTCCTTGAAGGCAATCACATTGACTCTCATCCCGATTTCGGGCGTACGCTTCTCCGGGTTGATCATCGTCCTGGAGTCGACAGTCACCGTGTATCCACTGATAACCCATTTCCCAAGGTAGGCCTTGGCGCCAGTGAACGGATCGGTGGGAACAGGCAGGGCCTCTATCTCACCGTGGAACTCCACGGGACGCGCTGGTTGCCGATCCTGTTCCTTCACGACGATGTGTGAGGCTGTCAGCGCGTGGCTGACGTCTGCTTCTTCTTTGCCCAAGACGTGCACCGCGTCCCCCGGTGCTGGATCCGCGACGGGGGGGACGATCTTCGTCCGCTCTGTGACGGTGATCGTCCATGTGGTCTCGGCTTCATCGATGATCATCCACGTGCCGGTGACGGTCGTGGTCGGCATATCAGCGATAGTGCCTCGAAGGCTTACCCTTCGACCTCTGCCCGGCAAGGGATCCGGTCTCTTCTTGGGAGGGACCGGCTTTTCGAGCCCTTTCTCGGGCGGTGGGGTGTCGGCGGCAAGGCCTTGCGCTCCTGACCTGAAGGCCAGAGACGTGTCGACGAAGACCATCAAGGCAGCGACCAAGGCCAAACCGATCAACATGCTTCCTATCAGTTTCCGCACCGTTGACTCTCCTTATGCTGGTTCAATGCTGCTGATCTGACCAGGCGACTCATTCCCTGGATTGGAAGGTTTCGCGTGATTCGCTCCCTATAACGAGAAACCCTCGGTTTCGTTACAGCGCTTCGGAAAAAGGCTTGTGGAGGGGTTGAGCGACCTATCTGCTTGCGTCTCGATGGTTCCGAGGTTGTCTTTCGTGAAACTCTGGGGCTTGGCTTACCCCGGTGGTCCAGGCGTCCTGGTCTGTCCTGGCGGCTGCGGGGTGCGCGTCTGTCCCGGCGGCTCTGGCGTGTGGTTCTGGTCCCGTGGTCCAGGCGTCCTGGTCTGTCCCGGCGGCTGCGGGGTGTGCGTCTGTCCTGGTGGCTCAGGTGTGTGGGTCTGCCCCGGTGGTTCAGGCGTTCTGGTCTGTCCCGGCGGCTGCGAGGTGTGCGTCTGTCCCGGTGGTTCAGGCGTTCTGGTCTGTGCCGCTGGTTCTGACGGTTCCGTCGGACGTCCACGACGGGTTGGTTTGCTGGTCGGGGACGGAGTTGCTGTCCTCGTCGGGCGTTTCGTCTCCTTGGGCGTGACTGTGGCCGTAGCTGTGTCGATCGGCTGCCGAGCGGTTGGCGAGGGCTGGGGGGGCTCAGGCGGCTCTGAGGCCTGCTTTTCGGCTGCCTCCGATGCAGTCTTGGCGCGTTCCACCGCCGGCCAGGCTTCCTCTCCCACACGCTTCTGAACTAGCCTCAAAGCTTCTTGATGTTGCGCCATCTCTCTCTGCAGGCGCCGAGACAGGGCCCACACATCTTCTCCTGCAGCACGCCGAGCTCGCAGGGTGCCGCTGACTGCCTCGATCTCCCTGACGTAGCCGTTCATCGCGGTTTTTACGCCCTCTGTCCGCTCTAGTTCCGCCGATCGTCTTGCCTCTCGCAACCGTCTGTCGGCCCACCTAAGACGCAGTTGAGTGTCTTGCATCTCGTTGAGCGACAGGGCCAGCCGTACGCGCTCACCGGCCAACTTCACCCCGTAGAGTGGATCCCCCGGCAGGCTCTCCGACGAGGCGTGCACCACGCCTATGCCCATCACCCCCAGCAGAACCAGGACCGTGATGGCGGCCAGAGCCGGCGCGGCGAGCCCTCTGATGATGACCGGGAACCTGAGCTTCGACTTCAGGCCAGACAGAAGCCTGCGCTTCTCCTTCTCCTCGGCCTCTTCCTTGGCTGACGTTCGAGCGTCGATCTTGTCCAGCAGTCGGGCGCGCGCGTCCTGTCGGAAGCTGGGAGATGGCCTGACCTCTGGCACCTGCCGCGCTCTCTGGGCGGCCCAAAGCAGGGGTTCTAGCTCTTCCCGCCACCCTGGATACCTGGCCAGGCAGTTCTCCACACTGTCGCCTTGCTCCAGGTTATCCAGACATTTGGCCAGGATATCTTCCATAGTCGCCATCTTATCCATCGCTTCCCAGAATATCGCTGAGCCTGGTCAGCGCCCGATGTTGCATCACACGGCACGCTCCCTCGCTCTTGTTGAGAATCTGAGCGACCTGGGCGTGGCTGAGCCCCTCTACGAAGCGGAGGATGATCAGCTGTTGCTTCTCCTCCGATAGATGGGTCAACGCCTCAAGGAGACGCGATACTTGTCGCTTTTTCATAACGGTCTCTTCAGGTCCCAGGGATTCGTCGGCCAGGGTGAAGGCTATTGTGTCCAGTGGTCTCTCGTCCTTCTCTGTCCGATAGTAATCGACGACGGCGTTATGGGCGATTCGATAGAGCCAGGAGGAGAAGGGATAGCCTCTCAGCTCATACTCGCCTATAGCCTCCCAGGCGCTCAGGAAGACCTGCTCCGTCAGATCCTCTGCTCTCTTCTCGTTGCCCACTTTGTAGAAGATGTACTGGTAAATTGCGTCCATATGACGCGTGTACAGATCACCAAAGGCCTCGGCATCGCCGTTTGCAGCTTGGCGGACCAGTCCTTCCTCGCCCAATCTTGCTGATTCTTCTGTCATGAACTAGCTGCGTCTTTGTCGAGTCAAGCCTCGTTCATTACAACGACCGGACATCGGGAATGTTACATACGTCAGGGGGGAATGGGGGGAGGGTCAGGGGACATCTGCCATCTCGATGACCTTGTCGTCGGAGACTGGATAGCCCCGTCCGCAGCCTGTGCATCGGAACGCGCGGGCCTCTCGCCTCATTCGGCTCTCGCAGGCAGGACAGCGCAGGACTTCCTCCAGGGGACGAATGCCGCCGCCCTGTGGATCACCCATCTTGACGGCCCAGACCAGGTTGTAGTCGACCTGCCAGCGTCTGGTTCTGACTTGTTCTAGGGGGCGCTCGCTCAAGATCGCCTCAAATCGATCTGGATCGAACGCCCGACCTGGCAGGAATTTGGCGTCGGATCCCACTCTGTTGGTGATCAGCAGCACACCGCCCGGCCGCAGGACCCGGATCAGCTCATCCAGCACGTGGAGGGGATCCGGCATGAACTCCAGGGCCTCAATGCAGGTCACAGCATCGAACGTACTATCCTCAAAAGGGAGCTGGCTGGCGTCCTGCCAGACGAACGTCAGCCGGTCGCTGAACTGCGCTGTGCGGTTCAGGGCCTCTTGCAGCATCCCCTTGGACAGATCCAGCCCGATCACTCGGCCCTGGAAGGAGGGCTGGCGCAGAAGGGCCCGTGGGAGTCGTCCGGTTCCTGTCGCCACGTCGAGGACCAGAGGGGCCGGGACCCGCTCCAGAGAGCGGGTCAGCGGGAGGCCCAGAAACCACTGTTCATCGCTGGGGCTATATCTCTTGATGCGCTCGTAGGCCTGCGCCGACCAGTCGTACATCAGAGCGACCAAGCGAGGCCCCACGTAAGCCCCTTCGGCGATGATCAACTGCCAGTATAGGAAGATCCCCAGGAGCAAGAGTCCGAGAAGGATTAGAGCGATGGTGAGCCAGGACATCGTCTAGAGGGCCAGGGCGGCGACGGCCATAGCTGCCAACAGCCAAGGGCGTGTATGTCGCACGAATCGGACCGTAGGAAGATGACGCCGTATCCAGGGTAGCAACGCCGCCTGAGGCATCAAAAGCAGCAACATCACACCAGCCGCCAGAGGACGGTGAAGCGCGATCAGGCACCCTGCCGATGACAGTTGACTGACGACCGCTGCCGTGCGGGCTCCCCGGGATGGAACGTTCCAGGCGCTTCCCCACGCCAGTGCGAAGAGCACAGCCAGGCTTGCCGAGGGAAGGCTGACCAGTCCAAAGGCCGCGTGGCCCGCCAGCCAGGGTAGGGCGATACCGATCAGCCCATCCCACCCTGCCGGCACGTCGTCGCGCCCGCTTGTCCAGATCACCCCAAGCTGCATAAGCGCCAAAGCGGCCCCGCTCAGCAGAAGGATTTCTGGACCCAGTAGCATCCCCAGCAGCGCTATCAGGGGCAAAGCGGCCACAGCGGCCTGCACGGCCGAGCCACAGATGGGCCAGAGAGCCTCTCGCCACCAGGCCTCCGCCCTCCCCATCCAGTGGCTGATGCGGTCGCCCGGTGTGCCCGGCATGGTGTACGGCAGTCTGGCAAGCGCTCTGTTCTTGTGCCACTCGTGCCAGCGCTGGACTGGACCCGCCCAATCGGTGCTCGCCAGAGCGGCCCATAGGGTGCCCCAGCCGGCGTCTAACAGGAGGGCGAGCAGCGCCAGCCGTACCCAGTCTTCTCCACCCTGCCAGCTGAAGGCCTTCGACGCGAGGACACCGCACAGCATGGCCCACAGTGGGCCCAGCCAGCTTCCCAGATCACTCGCCTGGGTTCGCAGCCGTATCAGGCCACCCGAGGGCGGCGGAGCATCGGCATAGACCTCGTCTCCCATAAGCGGAAGGGATTATACCATACTTCTGAGTCTCTAACAGAGATGAGTCTCGATAACGGTCATGACGGTCTCGGCGCAGGCGCGCCACGAGAAGCGGCCGATGTTGGTCAGGCCTCGCTCGCTCAGTCTGTTGCGCAGCTCTTGGTCGTCGATGATGCGCTCCATCGCCCGTGCGATGGCGGTGCCGTCTCGTGGATCGACCAGGAGCGCCGCATCGCCTGCGACCTCCGGGAGGCTTGAGGTAGTGCTGGTGATCACCGGGCAGCCACACGCCTGTGCCTCCAGCACCGGCAGGCCGAATCCCTCGTGCAGCGAGGGGAGAACGAAGGCGATGGCTCCGCTTAAGAGAGCGGCCTTGTCCTCTTCAGCGACGTAGCCTGGTAGATGAACGTGCTGATCGAGCCCCAGCCGCTCAACCTGCTCGAATAGATCCTCACAGAGCCATCCTCGCTTACCCGCCAGAACGAGCTGAGGGGGATGCGAAGGGCGGTGAGCGGCGAGCTGAGCGAAGGCGTCCACCAGACGGCGCAGGTTCTTGCGCGGCTGGAGCGTGCCGAGATAAAGCAGATAATCATCCCGGATGCCGTAACGTGCCTTTGCAGCTGTGGTAGCAGCGGCCTCCTCGACCGGGCGCAGCGATTCGTCGATTCCGGGATAGGCAACGGTCATCTTCTCTAATGCGATGCCGTAGTGCCTGGATAGGTCGTCTCTCGTTGCCCGAGAGTCAGTCAGCACGTGGGTCGCGGCGTGTGCGTTCCACCGTGTGGAAAGGTCGAGGTACAGCCGCTGCCGCCACGGGTGCGTCCGCGGAAAGGCGAGATAGCCGAGATCATGAATGGTGACCAGGGTCCGGCGCGGACGGATAGGGGGCAGGACGTGGGCTGGTACGAACAGAAGATCTGGCGGATGGCGTGCCATCTCCCAGGCGAGGCCGATGTGCGTCCATAACCGAGGCAGGCGGATCACCCTCTCCTCTGTCTCGGGGAAGAGATCGGGCTGCGGCGTCGTGCGAGAGTAGAGTCGAAAGCGATGACCGCTCTTGAGGCTCAGAAGAGCCTGGATCAAGCGGCGTGAGTAGATCTCTGTGCCCGTCGGGCGGGCGGCGATGGCGCGGCTGGCGTCGATGCCGACGAGCATCTAGGGGGTGCGTCGGCCCAGCAGCCCGCGCAGGAGGGCTATCAGGCCTGCAAGAATCAAGACGGCCGGCCAGAGCTTGGGCAGTGTCTCTCGTGTCTCCGGGCCCAGTAGTTCGAAGGTGATCGCCAGCGCCACGCCGCCGATGCACAACGCGACCAGCGCCAGAAAGAGGGCGTCCCAGTCCCGGAAACCTGCCGCGGCCCATTGGGCCAGGAAAGCGACGCCGCCGATCAGCACAAACACGGGCCACCAGGACCCCAGGTTCTGGTAAGTCAGCGGTCCCATGGTGATGAACAGAAAGACGACCCCGACGAGGGCGGCGGCTGTTCCAAAGAAGACCTGATCTGGGTCGCTCTCCGGATCGACGGCGTGCCACACAAGCAGCGCCAGCCCTCCGGCGAGGGGCAGCACCGGCCAGACCCGATCCCAACCGGGGACGCCGACGCCCAACTCGCTGAGAAGAAGGATGCTGCCCAGGACAATCAGCAGCAGGGCCAGAAGAATCGTTCCCTTATTGCGCATGGTACGTTCCTTGTCCTACGATCTGGTAGCCGCCTCTGGCATCGGCGATGCTAGCAGGTGTCGTTCTCCTCCACGTTGGCGTAGACTTCTTTCTTAAGCACGCCGATGAAGGGCAGGTTCCGGTATTCCTCAGCGAAGTCCAGTCCGTAACCGATGACGAACTCGTCTGGGACTTCGAAGCCGGCGAAATCGATCGGGACGTCGACGACGCGTCGCGAGGGCTTGTTCAGCAGCGTGCATACCCTCACGCTGGCCGGGTCGCGTGTTTCCAGATTGCGCATCACGTACGTCAGCGTCCGGCCCGAGTCAACGATGTCCTCCACAATCAGGACGTGCCGGTCCTCAATGTTCCGCTCCAGGTCAAGCAGGATCCGCACCACGCCGCTGCTCTCGGTCCGAGCGCCGTATGAGGAGGTCTCCATGAAGTCAACCTCGTGCCTCATCTTCATATGGCGCGTAAGGTCGGCCAGGAACATAAACGCGCCCTTGAGCACGCATACCAGGAGCGGCCGGTCTTCATCGTCATACATCTCGTTGAGCGCTTCGCCCAGCTCTGCGATGCGCTCCTGCAGCTTCTCTTCGGGGATCAAGACCCGCTCAACGTCGTCCTGCAATCCCATACCACCACGTCCTTTCTACTCCGTGCTATAGACCCTTTTCTTCAGCGCCCCGATGTAGGGCAGAGTGCGGTACCGATCCGCGAAGTCAAGCCCGTAGCCCACCACCCACACGTCCGGGATCTCAAAACCCAGGTAGTCGACGGTGACCGGGATCTCGCGCCGTGCTGGCTTGCTCAGAAAGACGCACGATCGGAGCGAGGCGGGATTCCGGGCGTGGAAGGTACGCTGTAGATAGTCTAGCGTGTTGCCCGTGTCGACGATGTCCTCCACGATCAGGACGTGACGATCGGCGACGTTGATCCGTGAGTCCATGATCAGTCGCACCTCGCCAGAGGTAGCTCCGCTGTTGTAGCTCGACAGCGCGATGAAGTCCACGTGGTGGGGAACCGTCAGTCGGCGGGCCAGGTCGGCCAGGAACACGAAAGCGCCCTTAAGCACCCCGACCAGCACCAGACCATCATCTCCGTACTCCACGTCGGCATAATCGGCGCTGATTCGCCCCGCGAGTTTGCGTACCCGCGCTTCGATAGCCTTTTCGTCCAGCAGCACGCGCTCAATCGCGTTCGAAACTGCGTTGTCTTGGCTCATAGGTTACTCGTTGTCCTCAGAGGGATCCTTAATCTCGTGACACCCGCGGCATCGCGCTTCATACACCTCGCTCGCTGCTACCAGGATGACGGGATCGTCGTAGGCCGCCGGCTCCCCGTCGATCAGTCGCTGGGTCCGGCTAGCGGGCCCTCCGCACGTCACGCAGATCGCCTGAAGCTTGTCCACTTGTTCAGCCCGGGCCATCAGCGCCGGCACTGGGCCGAAGGGTTCCCCGCGGAAGTCCATATCGAGCCCCGCCACGATGACACGAAGTCCGCGGTTAGCGAGCGTCGAGCAGAGCTGCACGATGTCGTCGTCGAAGAACTGGGCCTCGTCGATCGCCACCACGGTTGTGTCCGCTGCGATGAGCTCCCGTAGCTCAGCGATGTTCTTGACGGGGATCGCCTCCACCTGGAGCCCGTTATGGGACGTCACCTCCCGGTCCGCATACCGTGTGTCGATCGCCGGTTTGAAGACCTGTACCTTCTGCTTCGCGATCTCTGCTCGACGAAGACGTCGAATCAGTTCTTCGGTCTTACCGGAGAACATACTCCCGCATATGACCTCAATCCAGCCGCCGGTTGGTTTGTTGTACATGGTGTGTGGGGTGTACGTCTAGACAAAAAAACAGGGGCAGATGATACCATCTGCCCCTTTGAAAAGCCTCATGGCCTTCAACTACACGGCTGCTTCGGCTGTGCTTTCTTCTCTCTCGGCGGCCTCTTCCTCCGTCGCTTCATCTCCCGGTAGGGTGAAGCCTCGAGCACGTAGCTGCTTCTTGAGCGTTGCCAGCGACTTCATACCAAAGCCACGGATGTTCATCAGGGCTTCGCTGCCGCCCTCCTCGAGCATATCCAAGACATCGCCAACGGTCTCGACGTCCGCTTCCAACAGCACGTTCTTCGCCTGCGTCCGGATGTCTAGCTCTTCAATGGACAGGCTCGGCGAGGTCTTCTTGGCCTTGCGTTGCTCGATCGCCGCCATCTTCTTCTTGCGGCGCTCAAGCTTCTTTAAGAAGCGCTCAACCTGGCCGCCAGCGTCCAAGATGCGCTGCTCGCCCGTGAAAAACGGATGACACTCAGAGCAGACGTCGGTCCGAATCTCCGGTTGGGTCGAGCCTACGGTCCAGGAATTGCCACAGGCGCAGATCACCTTGGCTTCGGGGTAGAATTCGGGGTGAATATCCTCCTTCATGCGACCTCCTGGGCCGGGTAGACGCTCACCCGCTTACCTCCGCCACGTGTGTGCTCGAAGGTCACGTAGCCGTCGGCCGTGGCGAACAGCGTGTGGTCTCGCCCAAGGCCGACGTTCCTCCCCGGCTTAATTCGCGTGCCTCGCTGCCGAACGATGATGTGCCCGGCGCGCACCTGTTCACCGCCATACTTCTTGACGCCCAGATACTTGGCGTTACTCTCTCGACCGTTACGTGAAACTCCACTACTCTTTTTATGAGCCATCTCAACCCCTCCTACACCACAATCTCGTCGACCCGCAGCCGGGTATACTGTTGACGATGACCGGCGTGCCGCTGATACCGCTTACGGGGGCGGTACTTGAAGACCGTAATCTTTGGACCCTTCTCCTGGGCCACGACGGTCGCCAAGACCTTCGCCCCTTCCACGGCAGGTCGACCGATCTCGACGCTCTCGTCGTCGACGATCATCAGCACCTCGTCCAGCTCGATCTTCTCGCCGGGATCAGCGGGCAGTTTCTCGACGCGAATGACATCTCCAACGCTGGCGCGGTACTGACGCGCCCCTGATTTCATAACTGCGTACACGCTACATCCTCCCTGCCTATCCATAAAACATGGCCAAGCCAGACGGCTTAGCCGCTCGAACAAATATTATAGCGAATCCATCGGGTTTGTCAACTGCCCGCCAGAGCGATCGCACTAGACTTCCGGCGTCTTCGTTTCCTAGCCGTTCTCAGACGCCGTCGCCAGGATCAGCTCCTCGCGGTAATAGCGGGCGAAAGCGCGTCCCATCCCCAACACGTCCAAGACCGCCTCCGGGCGTCCCGTGGCTCCGGGACGCGCCGAGAGCCGCATGCGCAGCGTTGCTCTCCCTCCCTCTGCCCGCGTCACCTCCAGGGCCTCGATCAGCGGTCGAAGGTTATACCGTTTCCCTCGCCGCTCATGGATGATCTCATCGGCCGATAGCGCCCGCTTGATCCGAGCCTCGACCTCCTCCACCCGCTCATCCCATTCGACGCTCACCTGGTAGGCGGTGCCTACCACCCGGGTCTGCATCGCCGGGGCCTTCGGGTCCACCTGGCGCACTTCTTTGATGGCCAGGCCTTCCGGAAGGACCGGCGCCGTCATCTTCGCCACAGTCTCCACAGGCAAGGCGCTCTCCATCCACACGTCGAGGATCTCCGCCTCCCCGGCGTGGCCCAGCGGCAAGGCCCGTGCCAGCTGGAGCTTGGGCCGCGGGTTGTAGCCACCCGAATACGCCAGCGGCAGGCCCGCGCGCCGCAGCGTGCGTTCCCACGTGCGCATCAGATCCAGGTGCGAGGAGTAGATGAGCCAGCCCGTCTTGGAAAACGTTAGTCGCAATCGCATATACTGCTTCGCCAGGCCAAAATGGCGCGCCCCACAGGGTCTCCTGATCCTAGAAATCTATGGCGAACGTGCCGTTCTCGTAGAGCAGCTCGTCGTCGACCCAGATCTGGCCGCCGTCACGTAGGTCGCAGATCATATCCCAGTGGATGGCCGACTCGTTCTTGCTTCCGGTCTCGGGATATCCTGCTCCCAGAGCCACGTGGAAGCTGCCGTTGATCTTCTCGTCGAACAGAATCTGGCTCGTGAACTGGGCGATGCCCTCGTTGGTGCCGATGGCGAACTCGCCCAGGTAGCGGGAGCCCTCATCGGTGTCGAGGGTTTCGAGCAGGAATGCTCCGTTCTTCTCAGCGCTCGCCTTGACGACCTTACCCTCCTCAAACCACAGCTGGACCCCCGTCACCTCGCGCCCCTGGTGGATCGCTGGATAGGAGAACGTGACGTGGCCCGAGACGCTCTCCTCCACCGGCCCGGTGAAGACCTCTCCGCTGGGCATATTGTGCTTGCCGTCGCTGTTGATGAAGCGTCGCCCGGCGATACTCAACGCCAGGTCGGTGCCCGGCCCCACGACGTGGACTTGTTCCTTCCCCTTGAGCCAGTCGACGATCTGTTGCTGCCACGCGGAAAACTGTTCCCAGTACGCGACAGGGTCGTCGAGGTCTGGCATACAGGCCCCGTAGACGAAGTCCTCGTACTCGCGCAGGCTCATCTGGGCGTCCTGAGCATAGGCGTTGGTGGGGAAGAGGGTGCTCACCCAGCGCAGCGCGCCAGATGCCGACCGCTGCATAAATGTCTTCATCAGCTCAGTCTGAGCTCGGTTGCGGAGCACCATTCTCGACGGGTCGACGTTGCTGAGAGCTTTGGTGTTCGCAGCTCCCCGGATGTTGATCCGCACATCGTAGGTCTCGACAATCAGCCTCATCGGTTCCGGGATGTGCTGAAGCTGCTCGTCCGAGCCAAGCTGATAGAGCAGGCTGTCCGTGCCCGGCAGCGACGGCAACAGCAGGGGATGACCCCCAGCCTCCAGCACCTTGGCGTAAACCGCCTTCAACAAGGGCTCCGCCAGGGTGTCGCCGTGGATCGCCACTTTGTCCCCTGCCTCTACGGCCGCAGAATAATCAACCAGTACGTCTGCAAGCTTCTCAACGCGTAGATCGGTCATGTCTCTCCTGACTATGTTGAACCATCAAATCTCATCGGTAGGCCTATTAACCTTCCTTCAGGCCTAATCCGGGTTTCCATCATATCTTACTTCAGGGACGTCGTCTCGGTTCAGGGCAGGTCCACGATTCGGTCTTCTCCCTGCTGTATGCCGTGAGAATGCCGCAGGCGTGACACCTCTCCCGACAATCCGACAGCGTCTCCCGTCGCTGGCTCCGCTCGTACTCAGCCCACAGGAACCGCTTCTCTACGCCCGTGTTCACGATCTCCCACGGCAGCTGTTCGTCCGGGGACCGCTTCCGGTAAGCATACACGTCGGGATCGAGTCCCGCTTTGGCGAAGGCGCGCATCCACGCCCCAAAGTCCCGTTGGTCATCCCAGGCGTCGAAGCGGGCCCCTAAGCGCCACGCTTGTTCCACCACGTCGTTCAGCCGTCGGTCGCCACGTGCCAGCACCGCCTCCAGCAGGGAGGCTTCCGGGTCGTTGTAGTCGAGCTTAATTCCTCGCCCTCTCAGCTCTCGGCGCAGCAGGGCGTGCTTCTGGCGGATCGATCGGCTTGGCGCCAGCGGCACCCATTGAAACGGTGTATGCGGCTTCGGCACGAAGGTGTTCACGCTGACGTTGACCTGAGCTTGACGTCCATGGATCCGTCGCCCGATGATGTGCACGGTCTGGGCCATCTCGGTGATCGCCTCGACGTCCTCCATCTCCTCGCCCGGCAGCCCAATCATGAAGTAGAGCTTGATCGTCTGCCACCCGCGCTCGAAGACCTCTCGGGCGACGTCGAATACCTGCCGCGAGGGGATCGTCTTGTTGATCGCGGCTCGCATCCGGTCCGAGCCCGCCTCCGGTGCGAAGGTGAAGCCGGTGTAACGCCCCTCGGCGATCGCCTCGGCCAGGCTGACCGAGAAACTGTCGGCGCGCAGAGCCGGCAGCGATATGGAGAGGTGTTCGTCGCCGAAACGATCCATCATCGCCTCTACCAGCTCTTCGATCTTCGAATAGTCGCTGGGCGAGAGGGAGAGCAACCCGATCTCCTCGAATCCGGTCTGCCGGAGGATCTTCTCGGTCGCTTCCAGAACCTCCTCGACCGGGCGCTCGCGCACCGGTCGCGTCACGATCCCCGCGTGGCAGAAACGGCACCCCCGGGTGCAGCCGCGGCTGATCTCGATGGCCGCTCGGTTGTGGCTCACGTCCACGGTGGGGACGATCAGACGAGTCGGCACGGGCGGCATCTCTGATACGACGCGCTTGAGGACGGGTAGGCTCGCCTCTGGTGTCTTGGCCCTAATGGCGGCGATAGGCCCCTGCCCGTCAGAGGCCGCGTCGCTGTACCGCACGTCGTAGAACCGCGGCACGTAGATTCCTCGCAGCTCGGCCAGGGCTTTCAGTTGGGCCTCTCGCGACGCGTGTCGCGTCTCCTCGTACCTGGCGACGGCTTCCACGATCGCCTCCTCGCCGTCGCCGATGATAAACGCATCCACGAACGCGGCGACCGGCTCTGGGTTGAAGGTGGCGTGCCCCCCGGCCAGGATCAACGGATGCTCGCTATCCCGGTCCTCCCAGCGCAGTGGGATCCCGGCCAGATCGAGCATCTCCAGTAGATTCGTGTACACCTGCTCGTAGGGCAAGGTGACGCCGATGATGTCGAAATCGGCCAGAGGCCGCTTGTTCTCCAGGCTGTAAAGCGGAATTCCCTCCTCGCGCATCGCCGCGATCATGTCCACCCAGGGCAGGAAAGCGCGTTCTGCCAGCACGTCCCCAAGCTTGTTCAGCGCGTCGTATAGGATCATCAGCCCCAGGTTGGACATGCCCAGATCGTAGATATCGGGGAACGCCAGGCAGACCCTCGTGGCGGTCGCTTCCCAGTCCTTCACGACGCTGTTGTATTCTGCGCCGACGTAGCGACCGGGGGTCCGCACCCTGGGCAGGATGCGCTCTAGCTGGTTCAGATCGATCTGCATAACCGTCGTCTCATCTTCTAGGTTCTGTGCCTAAGGAGTGCCTCGGGTCCGTTGGCGTGCTCTCCTCTTTCTCTCACCCTGCCATCACCTGCACGTGGACCTTGCGCGTGCGAGGGCCGTCGAACTCGCACAGGTAGATCCCCTGCCACCGGCCCAGCACCAACTCTCCTCCTTCAATCGGTACCATCTGAGACGCCCCCACCAGGGAGGACTTGAGGTGGGCCGGCGAGTTCCCCTCGCCGTGGCGATACTCGGGTCGGGATGGGGAAATCCTGTTGAGCCCCACGCCTATATCGTGCTGCACGCTGGCGTCCCAGTTCTCGTTCAGCGTCACGCCCGCCGTGGTGTGCGGGCAGAAGACCAGGCAGACGCCGTCCTCGGCGCCCTCGTGGCCGACGACGTCTTGCACCCGGCTCGTGATGTCGTGAAAGCCCTGCTTCGATTGGGTCGAGACCTGGATCGTTTCCATAGCTGTGTTCTCCCTCCGAACGGTCGACCGACGCCTTCTGACAGGCTGTCCGCTTGCTCGATCGGCCTGACAAACGATAAGGGCGCGCCCTCTTCTGGCCCGCCCTCAATCACTGAGTCAACGCATTAGTATAACATGCGTCGAGTTAATTGGCAATCTGCTTAGTAGGCGCCGTTGCCGAAGATTACCTCCGGGATGGTACGCAGCAAGATCTGGAAATCCAGCCACAGCGACCAGTTCTCGATATAGTAGATATCCAGCAGGCACTGCTCATCGAAGCTCAGCAGACTCCGACCGCTCACCTGCCAGAGCCCCGTGACCCCCGGGCGTACCTCCAGCCGCTTCTTGTGCCATTCCATATACTCACACACCTCGCAGGGAAGCGGCGGCCGGGGGCCTACCAGGCTCATATCGCCGCGCAGGACGTTCCAGAGCTGGGGCAGTTCGTCGAGGCTGGAGCGGCGCAGGATCCGACCCACGGGCGTGACCCGGGGATCATCCTTCATCTTAAAGATCGGTCCGTCGACCTCGCTTCGATCGCGCAGTTCCTCCAGCTTCCGCTCGGCGCCTTCGTACATCGATCGGAACTTGTAGATCTCAAATGACTTGCCGTTGGCTCCTACCCGGGTCTGGCGGAAGATGATCGGGCCCGAGGAGTCTAGCCGAATGGCCAGAGCGATCAGCCCCAGAAGGGGAGCTCCCAGCGTCAGGCCCAGCGCGGACCCTGCCACGTCGACCAGACGCTTGATCGTCCGCACGTTCTGCCCGAACCCCACCTCCCGCACTCCGACCAGGGGCACCCCGCCCAGGTCGTCCACGTCGACGCGGCTCAGGCTCATCTGGAACAGGTCCGGCACGATGTGGGCGCTGACGTTCTTCCGCTCGCAGGCGTGAACGATGCCCATGATCTTGCGATGGTACATCCATGGCAGCGTGATGATCACCTCGTCGATGCTCCTATCCTCGATCAGATCGGGTAGGTTCTTGACTGGCCCCAGACCCTGGAATCGACCGATGTCGTTGTTTCCCTTCTCCGGGTTATCGTCCACGAAGCCCACGATCTGATAGCCGAGGCCGGGCCGCGCTACCACGGTCCGCATCACCGTCCGGCCGATCTCGCCGGCACCCACGATGATCGTTCGATGGACACCGATGCCCCGCGCGTGGAGACGGCCGATGATGATGTTCTGGATCCCTCGCGACACCGCCAGCAGGATCACGGCCACCAGGCCTGACTCAATGAGCAACAGACGCGAGTACTCTAGGGGCTGCAGGACGAAGGTGACGGCCAACATCACCACGGTTGACTTCGCTGTGGCATTGATGATACGGTAGATCTGGTTCAGCCACTGGCGTCCGGGCCATTTCTGGTAGACCTGATCCATCCGGAAGGTCAGCAGCATCAACACCGTGAACAGAAGCGCGAAGGGAAGGTAGGCCGACAGGGTGTGGTAGTAGCTGATGTCTCGGAACCACTGAAGCTCGTACCGCATCCAGTAGGCGATCACCATACTGACGTTGAAAAGCGCGACGTCAGACGTGATAACCCACCAGGGGGTCGCCGGGCGGCCTCTCATGTCGCCTCCTCTGGCGTCCTATGCCACCGCTTGACGATAGACCTGGACCGTCTCCCGTGCCGTATCTGCCCAGCGAAACGTCTGTGCACGGCTCAAGCCTTGCTCTCGGAGCTGTTCGCGGAGAGAGGCGTCACTCAGAACGCGGCGCAACCCTGCGGCAATGGCATCTACGTCGTGAGGGTCGACCAGGAGAGCGGCTTCACCCGCCGCCTCCGGCAGCGACGATCTGTTCGATGTCACCACCGGGGTCCCGCACGCTTGAGCTTCTGTCACGGGCATCCCAAAGCCCTCATAAAAGGAGGGATAGGCGAAAGCTGTGGCGGCATTGTACCAGAGCGGCAGATCCTCGTTCGGTACGTAGCCAGGGAGGAGAACGGCGTCCTTCAGATCCAATGCCTCTATCTTGGCGAACAGGTCATCGTAGAGCCATCCCTTTCCCCCCGCCAACACCAGCCGGCTCTCTCCTTTGTAGACGCGGTCAAACGCTTCGATCAGATGGATCAGGTTCTTCCGTGGCTCCAGTGTGCCCACGAAGAGAATGAACCGCTCCGGAAGACCTTGGCGTTCGCGGAAAGCCGCCACCTGGTCCGCCGGCAACGGCCGAAAGTCCGCATCCACACCGTGATAGACCACCGTGATCTTGTCGCGAGGGACGCCCAGCAACGCGACCGACTCGCTGGCGGCGTGCTCAGATACGGCGATCAGATGCCGGGCCCGGCGGGCCGAGAGCCGCGTCATCACCGTCAGGTAGAGCCGGTTGGCCGGACGGAAAAGGTGTGGAAAACGAATGAAGCTCAGGTCGTGGATGGTCGTGACCACCGGGCAGGGCGCGGCCAGTGGGCCCACGAAGACCGGGCCGTGCACCAGGTCGGCCTCTAGTCGGCGCAGCACGTTCGGCTGCGCCAGTTGCTCCCATAGGACTCGGGCCGCGGGCTTGCTGGTGTCGCGGTTTGAACGCAGCAGATCTAGATCGGTGTCTGGCTTGAGAGCCTCCGCGCCCAACAGCGCCGTGAGGCGCACATCATCCTCGACGTTGCCCAGATGATGCAGGAGATGGAGGATGTACTGGTGGACCCCCGCGCTTCTATAGGAGTCCTGCCCGGAAAGGAGATGCGCGTTGAGGGCCACGTGGAGCCCACGGTCCGCAGATGCCTGCATAGCGACGTGATTATATCACACTGCGCCCTACCGACCAACCTGCAGCCTCGATCCGGCTCCACGAGGGACCCGCAGCGCCCATGCTGCAGCGCCCAGCGCGATAGCCTCGGTGACCAGCAATCCCACTAGGGTTGCGGCTATGTCTATCCAGAAGCGGATGGGAAAGAGGCGGATCAGGGTGTCTGAGTTGGGGAAGATCCAGGTGTCGCCCTCGAAGAACAGCCGGTGGAAGGTGGTGAAGAAGTCCCCCCAACTGATCAGCATAAAGCTCCCTACGGCTGCTAGCAAGCCCAGCGTGATCAGGCTCCCTCCGAAAAGACTCGTCGGCACCCGTCTTCTGACCTCCTTGGTGGCGGCGAACGCTATGCTGCCTCCTACCCAGATCGCGCCGGCGATCACGCCCGCCACCGTCAAGGCCTGGTAGACCGCCTGAACGTCTTCCATATGGCGTAGCTCCCGCTCGTTAAACGCCGGTTCGCCGCCGGGCAGCCTCAGGTTCTCCAGCAGAGCGATGTCAGCGTTCCGGGCCAGGAAATCCTGGCACGTCTCGGCGAGGCGGATGCGCTCGGCAGTGGACAGGCCAAAGGGGTCGGGGGGAAAGCCCGGTCTCCCGTATTCCCAGCGCACGAACCAGTGCCCGGTCACCAGGCGCAGGTTGAGGGCCAATAACACGATCGGCAGGGCCAGAGCGAGGAGCCATTGAACCCAACGCAGCCATCGTTGCTCAGTCATACGCTATCGCTCCTCCTCCCAGCACGTAGTCGAACAGCAGCGCGTTCGTCATGAGCTCGATCGAGGCCCGATCGTCGGTGAAGACTACGCCATTGGGCTCCACCGGATGTAGGTTCTCAACTGCGCGGAGTGCTGTGGGATGTAGAAAGGCGTCGTCCCGCACCACGGGCAGGTTAGCCGCCAGGTTGCCGGCCTGTGTGGGCCGCACCGTGGCGAAGACAATGGCGTTGAAGCTGCGGGGCACGTCGATCACGTGCGTCGATGGAAAGACCTCCTGAAGGGTGCTCACCATCGCTCTCACCAGCCGGTAATCGTCCGATGTCCGGCCGACGTTGATCGCCAAAACCCCGTCGGAGGTTAGATGCTCGCGTACCTCTTGGAAGAACTCAACCGTCGTCAGATGCGGTGGGATGTAGGGCAAGCGGTAGGCGTCTACGCCGATCACCGTGTACCGCTGGTCGGTGCGGGATAGATAGGCGCGCCCGTCCGCCACGACGGCATTGAGGTTCGGTTGGTCCATCCCGAAGTAGGTCTCTCCCACCCGAACGATCTCGGGATCGATCTCCACGCCGTCGATCGGCAGCGGCCCGTATACCTCCGTGTACTGCTCCGCGATCGTACCGGCCGCCAGCCCGATGAGGGCCACCCGTTCGACCTGCTCGGGCTGATAGGGCGGCGGGTTGAAGTACGGCGCGACCAGGAAGTAGTCCCACGGCCCCGCCGTCTGCAGGCGGTTGGGGCACGACACGGAGTGGATACCCCCGCCCTCGTTCAACAGCAGCTGACGGCAGCCATCGCTCGTCTCCACCACCTGGATGTAGTTGTATCCCGACTCGGTCTCGTAGATCACGTCTCCACCTGTTGCTGCTTTGACGGGCTGGCCGCGTTGGGTGATGGCCAGCAGGATGATCAGGAGCGGCATAAACAGATACAGCATCAGGCGGCCTCGTTTCGCCTCTGCTGATCTGCTCGCCAGTCCTGTCCAGGCCACGCCAAACAGAAGCAGCGAAAGAAGGACGAACGTGTTTCTCGTGCCGATGGTGGGGATGAGAAGCAGGTCCGGCAGGAAGGCGCCCAGAAAGCTCCCCAGGGTCGAGACGGCGTACACCCGCCCTGCGATCTCGCCGGAGCGTCTCACGTTCTCGACCGCTAGCCGAATCACAAACGGGGAGATGCAGCCCAATAAGATCACCGGCAGGCTGAACAGAAGCACTACCGCTATGAAGGATCCCCCGAGCAGAGCGACGCTGAAGCTCTGAAAGCCCGGCGCCGCCAGGGAAAGGACCGGCTGCGCCACGAAGGGCACCAGTCCAACTGCGAAGGCTGCCCAGGCCACGATTTGATACAGCGTCGCCCGCCGCGGTGACCGGTCGGCCCATCGCCCGCCGACGAAATAGCCCACGGCCAGGTAGAGCAGGATCAGACCGATGATGGTGGCCCACACCAGGTTGGCCGTGCCGAAGTGAGGACGTAGCAGACTGGATGCGGTCAATTCGACGCTCAGCGATACCAACCCGCCGGCGAACGCAGTCACATAGAGGAACGTGTTTCTCGGTTGCATCAAGGACATTATACCGGCTTTGGTCACTGCGGCAAACCTATGACGATCGATGCGCAGCGACCCGGTCGCGGAGCTTGGGATTTCGGGGAAACAAGCGTGGAGCGATAGCTATCTTGTTGCGCGCCCTTTGACCCAGCGCCCCAGGCCGAGCAGGGCGATGCCAAACAACAGCACGAAACTCCCTCCGACGAGAATCCACTTGACCAAGGTGAAGACCGGCGCCAATGTGTCTACCACGGGCGTGTGAGTTGGGTAGCGCACCATCACGATCGAAGTGGAGACGTTCTCCAGATAGTCAAACAACGCGCCCAGGACAGGAACCAGGTTCGCCAGCCGCCCACGACTCTCCGGCGCGAGCGCTCGCGCGGAGACCCAGCTGATCGCCGTGGTCAAGAACAGCGCGTAGACCAACGGCCATATCAGGTCGAAGGTGAATCTTGCCCTCACGTACGCTGCTCGACCCTGCTCGCCGTACGCCTCAGCGGCCTCGTAGAGATCGCTGGCCGAGTAGAAGAGCGACGTATCCGGGGATTCGGCGTCGTTGGCGTACGTTTCCGCTCTGGCAGACTGAGCCGGTAGCACCAGGGCGGAGAATGACAGGAACATCATCAACGCGCCTACCGCTACCCACGTCGTGGAGACCCGATGCAGCCAGTTGGAGATTGACGTCCACATAGGCGCTCCCGCGGTTCGATGAAACTGTCTTCTGAAGGCGGTTTGCCTCCGTCAGACCGCCTCCGGATTCTTGTCCCAGGGATAGACCTCCGTACCCTGGGCCGCGGCGCGGATCGCCGGGTCCTTCGAGTAGTGACCACGCTTCTCCGGGGGGATCAGCCGGGCGATACGCTCCATAATCTCGTGCCCAATCGCCTCCAGTTTTGGGCGCCGCTTGTGGCCTCGTCCATTAGCGTGGAACGGTCCAAACGGCTTGCCGATCCGTATCGTGACCGAGGCGCGTTTCCCTCTTCGCAGGCTGGGGAACACCTCGTTCAAGTTGGCAAAACCCATCGGTAGGATCGGGGCGCCCGTTCGCACTGCCAGGAAAGCCGCGCCGGGCCGCGCCGGGCGCAGCACCGTCGCCCAGTTGCCGGCCTCGGGGAAGATGCCCAGGATACCCTGCTGCTCCAGCACCGCTTCCGCTGCCCGTAGCGCATCGGTGGAGAACGTCCCGCGGTGCACCGGATAGTAGCCCCATACCTTCGGCAGCCACTTCACCACCGTCGGCGCGTTGGGCATCTGGAAGCCACCAACGAACTCGATCGGCCACGGCACGGCGCGTATCATCGCCACCGGGTCGATGAAGCTGAAGTGGTTGGCAACCACGATCAGGGGCCCGCTGTGCGGCAGGTTCTCTCGGCCGATGATGCGCAAATCCGTCAGCGCGGCCAGGGCTGCGTAGGCCAGCTGCTGTGACACGCGGCGGATCACTCTGCGGCGCGGGTACGGGTACTTCTGGTGATGGTTGTTGTTCCTTAGTCTCATCTTGCTCTATTCGGGTCTCTCACGATCGAGCGGCTGCTCGTCCATCTTCCTCGTTGACCAGCAGGAGGAGCACCAACCCCGCCACGAGGAACACCACGATGCTTAGCAGGGCCAATCGGTGTCCCGCTTGCTCCGCTGCCAGAGGGGCCATCTGCTGAGCCTCCCTGTACCATTCGGTGGCCTCGGCCGCCAGAAGTCCGAAGATGGTTGGGCCGATGAAGGAGGAGGTGCGACCGGTCACGGCGAAGAAGCCGTAGAATTCGGCGCTCCTCTCCGGCGGGCTCAGCATGCCCACCATCGTGCGGCTCACCGACTGGACGCCTGTCAGGGCGAATCCCGCCAGGCCCCCGATGAAGTAGAACTCCAGCCGTGAGTGGCTGAAGAAGAGCCATACCACTGGAACGATCATCAGGAGCAGGCTGGCCATCAACGCTTTCTTGTCTCCGAAGTCGCTGGCCAGAAGCCCGAAGAGATAGGCCCCGGCGACGCTGGTCACCTGCACGATGATCATAAAGATGATCAACTCCTGCTGCTCCATCCCGTGGAGCACGGCCCCAAGGATAGCTGCGAAGTTCAGCGTCATCAGGATACCGTCGTTGTAGATCAAGAAGGCGATCATGAACTTGATGAACTCCTTCAAGGACCTGGCAGTCTTGAACGTCTCCTTCAGGCGCTTGAAGGCCAGCGTCAGGTAGCTGTCCTCCGCTGGCAGCGCCTGCGGGACGGCGCGCTCTCGTAGCGAGAAGAAGAGAGGCAGCGAGGCGACGGCGAAGTACAGAGCTGTGAAGACCAGGGACAGACGGACGACCAACGGGTTGCTTTCCGAAAGGACGATGGGCACCAGGACGATCAGCAGGCAGATGATGCCCCCGAAGGACCCGATCGCCCACCCATTGCCGGAGATGCGGCTCATGTCCTCGGGGTCTGCAATCTCTGGCAGCAGGGCGTTGTAGAAGACCTGCGCGCTCCGATAGCCGATCTCCGCCAGGATGAAGAAGAGCATCCCGATGAACCAGTCCCCGTCCTGGACGAAGAAGAGCAGCCCACAGAAGGTCACGTTCAGGGCGGTGAAGAAGAACAGAAACCGCTTCTTGGCTCCGGAGAAGTCGGCCAGCGTGCCCAGCACGGGTGAGGTGATGGCCACCACGAGCATCGCGATGCCCACGGCGATGCCCCATAACCTCGATCCCTCCGCGCCGCCGACCACGGTGCCTTTGAAATAGGCGGAGTAGACCGCCAGCAGCACCACGGCTGCATAGGCCGAATTGCCAAAGTCATACAGATACCAGGACCACCGCTCTCGACGCGTGGTGGTCTTGCTTGCGGGGGGGAAACGCATCAATGATCTCCTTTTTGGAACGAGCGTGACGTCAGCGAAGCTTCATTATGCTAAGTGCCATCGACGGGCATAACACGCCGGCTTACGAAAGCTACAACACCAGACAAGGGAAACCGTTGCAGGGCTTGCAGAGGGCTTATGGTTCGACCCCTAACGGGCCGTCGATCGAGATAGCTCGTGTCGCTGATGGTACCACGCGCCCACGGCTGTCACTAGTGCAGCAGCAGCCGTGGCTCCCCAGGCTGCCGTTGACACCACCGCGGTGCCGGCGTGTTTGACCCCGATGCCTGCGAAGGCCCAGACGATCACTAGGCCGTAGGCGATGTCGCCTCGCGTGAAGGTCACTGCGGCGGTGATGACCGTGGCCGCGACGAGCATAATCACCGCCCACATCTCGGGGCTGATGCCCCAGCCGCCCCACTGCAGGTAGTCCAGTAGCGACGTCACGTTAGCGATGGTCGCCACCGTCACCCAGCCCAGGTAGATGCTGAATGGCAACCGGACCAGCCATCGCTCGGCGGGAGAGGCCGCGGTGCGGCCGATCCCCAGCCGTAGGTAGATGGCGATCAACAGCAGAAGAAGGGTACCCATAGCCACGATCGTCAGGGGGAAGACCTCATAGTGCCACAGAAACAGCCATGCCACGTTGGCGGCGCAGCTTAGGGCGAAGAGATAGCCCAACCGGCGCAGTCGCGGGTTCTCTCGCTGGCTTGGGAGGGCTTGATAAATGACGAAAGCTGCCAGTGCCAGGTAGATCACCCCCCAGATCGAGAACACATATCCCGCCGGCACGAAATAGACGTCGAACCGGTCGGAGATCTCCCCCGTCGTCAGTCCATTGAGGGGCAGAGCGTTCGCCAGCCCATTGATGGCAATTGTGGCCAGCAAGGCCACCACGTTGACGATCTGTCGAACGGTGTCTTTCTTCATAGTGATCCCTCCTAGTTCGGGCCATCCCGTGACGGCAAGGTTTCGGTGATCAAGGTCGTCATTGCTTTCAGTCGCTCGATGTCGGCGCTCACGGGCACGCGGTCTGCCACGCCCAGCAGAATGCGCGGATCCTCAGCTGCCGCCTCACCGGCTTCTATGATGGCTCCCTCGAGATACGCCCAAGCGTGCATCTTGAGCAACGCGTCCTGGGGAATGCCGCCCCAGAGGGTCACCTCGGGCCCGACCAGGTCTCGTGCCTCAGGCAGAGAGGCGTCGCTCTGCGGCGGTCCACAGATGCCCTGAATCCCGTCCACTCCCGTCGCTGCTAGAGCGCTGAGGAGCCGCTTGATCGGTCCTCCGATGTGAACCACGAGCTGTTTTCCGTGGTCGTGCAGGATCTCGGCTGTGCGGCGATAGCTCCCGCTCAAGTACCTCTCGAAAGCCCCTGGCGAGATGAACTGACCATCTAAGTTATCGGGTGAGAGGACGATCTCGCCTGGAAGACGAGTTATCTGCTCGACCAAGTGCTGGAGCTTGGATTCCAAGAGGGACAAGATCGCCTCTACCTCTGGTCGATCCAGCAGGAGCAGACCCTCGCTCCAACCCACGAGATCATGGAGAAGCTCCGAATAGGGACGCTTTGGTAGCTCCAAAGCAACGATGCCATCGCTTCCTACATGCCCTTCCACATCTGAGAGGTTCGACGGGGCGAGCACGTAGTCGCGTGACTCGACGAGCTCGATCGCTGCTTCAAGGTCTTCCTCAGACCTGACGGGATACTCAGTCTGCCACCAGTCATCATCAGGCCCCTGGGTCCAACGCGCCACCAGTGTCTTGTTGGACATCTCATACGTGATGGTTCGTTCATCCGCTGTCTCGGTCGTCCTTACAGCGATGCCGGGCGTCTCTATCGACCATAGCTGAGCAGGCAGCCATGCCGGCACGCCCATCAGGCGCGTGATCTCAGGCAGAGAGCGATCCTGCCACGCCTCCGGAAGACTGCCCCGGGTGCTGTGCCACTCGTACCACAGGGTGAGATCTGGGACGAACAGGGGGTGTCCCGTTGTCTCCCCGGAGAATCGGCTCATAAGCTCTCTCTTCATAGTCATACTGGGCTTCCTTCTTCCCCTAACCCTCAGGCCGTCTGCTATCGGGGAGGCGCTGTCTGTCTCTCTTTTCATCGGGGAGTGTACTCGACGAAGTCCGGTCCGCCCAGCGCATAGGTTCGCACCAGGATGCGTGCTGTCTTGACCATCATCTCCGTGATGTCCAGGACCTCTTGCGCTGTCTTTCCTAACGCCACGAGGCCGTGGTTCTCCAGCAGCAGGACGCGGGGGGGCTCCCCTCGACGCTCGATCGCCGATTCGAGCGCCTGCCGCACCGCTTGTGCCAGCGGCTGGCCCGGGGCTGCGTATGGTACGAAGGCCGGTTGCCCGCACACCAGCGACTCGGCCGGGAAGATCGCTCCCCTGAACGGCTCCGCTGCGTCCTGGGCGCACAAGATGGCGTTGACCGCTGTAGGATGGGTGTGACCGACGAATGTAGCCCCACCGAGGGTTAGGCAGAGGGCGTGCATTGCCGCCTCTATAGAGGGAGAACCGGGCACGTGGGGGACGGCTTTAGCGCCCGTAAGCCCCAACCGCATCTCCGATTCAGACAGCAAGCCTTCGTCCAACAGAGCAAGCACCGCCGCAGCGTCGACCTGCAGGAAGGTCTCTCTATCGACGTCGGCCATTCTGCTCCCGCTGGCCTTGACCCAGAACGTCTCCTCGTCGCGGCGAGCCGATGTGTTACCCTCGCTCAAGATGACGTAGTCGCGCTCGGGGTTCCCCAGCGTTCGCGTCATGGCGACCAACTTGTTCAGTGCGCCCACGTTCCCTCCCGTCCGTGCAGTGCGTGGTCTGATCTGAGGCAAGTTTACCACAGGCCAAGTGGAGGGCAAGCACACGTGTCAGTCCGTTTACGTGATACGATGTGCTTGACCACCCTTCGGGGCGCAAGTATAATGGGTGATGAAGGCAGTACCTCTCTTTGTGCCACGATTTAGAACAGGAGGAGTTGGTTTTAGCCGATGAACACGATTCAAGCCGCGGTCGTGACAATCAGCGACAAGGGTTACACCGGCCAGCGGGAGGACGTCTCCGGACCTCTGCTGGTGGATCTGGTGGGCAGGATGGGTGCCGAGGTGGTCCGTCGAGAGATCGTGCCGGACGAGCGGGAAGAGATCGTCCGTCTTCTGGTAGGTCTGGCTGATGAAATCGAGCTGGATCTGGTGATGACCACGGGGGGCACCGGGGTGACGCCACGCGACGTGACGCCCGAGGCGACGAGGGCCGTCATCGAGCGTGAGATGCCTGGCCTGGCTGAGGCGGTGCGCTTTGAGGGCTACCGTCAGACGCCGTTGGCCGTCATCTCTCGGGGCGTCGCTGGTATCCGTGGTCGAACGCTGATCGTCAATCTTCCCGGCAGCCCGAATGCGGTGCGCGATGGGATGGAGACGCTCTCACCCATTCTCCCTCACGCCATTCGGATGATCCGCGGTCAGGACACGGAGCACGACCATGCCGAAGACTAGTGGACGAAGACCCGTTCTCAGTGTCGAGGAGGCGCAGGAACACATTCTCTCCACCGTCGATGTCCTGGGGACGGAGTCGGTTCTCCTCCTGGACGCGGCGGAGCGCGTTCTTGCCGAGACCGTTGCCGCCGACCGCGACATCCCGCCTTTGACGAACGCTGCTATGGACGGGTTCGCCGTGCGTGGCGGGGACCTGAGGAACGACATTGTCAGGCTGCGGGTCGTGGGCGAGGTGGGAGCCGGTCATCAGGCGGAGGTGCCCGTGGGCCCGGGCGAGGCGCTGCGGATTATGACCGGCGCGCCGGTCCCTGAGGGGGCTGACACTGTCGTCCGCTTCGAGGAGACCCGCATGGAGGGTGACTGGGTGGTGATTCTCAGCCCCCCCTCGACGGGGAAGAACGTCCGCCAGGCTGGGGAGGACGTCCGCCAGGGGCAGGTTGTGCTGGAGCCTGGCAAGCTCCTCCGCCCGCAGGAGATCGGCATGCTGGCAGCCCTGGGCCACCTGGAGGTGACCGTCATCCGCCGTCCTCGCGTCGCCATCCTCGGCACCGGAGACGAGGTCGTTCCACCCGATCAGTCGCCGGGCCCCAGCCAGATACGTGATGCCAACTCCTACACCGTCGCGACCCAGGTGCAGCGCTATGGTGGCGTGCCCCTCCTCCTGGGCGTGGCCCATGATCAGGAGCAGCTCGTCCGACAGGGCATCCGGGACGCTATAGAGGGGCAGGCCGATTTCATCATCACCTCTGGCGGTGTCTCGGTCGGCGACTTCGATCTGGTGAAACAGGTGATGGATGCCGAGGGGGCGATGCATTTCTGGTCGCTCAACATGAAGCCGGGGCGCCCTATGGCCTTCGGGGACGTCGGCGGCGTCCCCCTGCTGGGATTGCCCGGCAATCCCGTGGCGGCTATGATCAGCACCCGGCTCTATGCTCGCCCGGCGCTGCTTAAAATGCAGTGGCGCCGGGACTGGTCGGAGCCGACCGTGCGGGCGCGCTTGACCGAGCCGATTGGACGGAAGGACGGCCGCCGCCATTACCTGCGCGTCTATTTAGAGGAGTCCGACGAAGGTTACGCCGCGACGCTGACCGGGGATCAGGGCTCGGGCATCCTCAACTCGCTGGTGGAGGCCGATGGCCTCGCCGTGATCCCGGAGGACGCCCGTCATCTGCCGGCCGGCTCGGAAGTCGACGTCATCTTGCTGGAATAGTTGGATCGAGGGTCATAGCGTAAGCGCAACTGTTCAAATCCCGCTCTGAGCGGGTCTGTGACCCGCGGTGTCTGCCCTGCAATCGCCGGATCACGGGCAGAAGCCGCCCGCTGGATGGAGCTTCGGGGCACAATGCGAAAAGTTCCGTCACAGCTAATTCAGAGTGAGGAGGTTGGATCGATATGTTTCAGATGAGGTTTCTCGAGTTCGTCATTGTCGCGATAGTATCGCTCGTCACCCTCGCCATCCCGACGGCTACGTTTGTGATCGGTTTACTCATCTACCGCAAGCTTACACGCATCGAGCGGATGTTGAATCGGCGTGAGTAGCCCTCAAGCCCTGAAGTCTAGGGGGAGCTCTAACACCCTATGAAGCCTGATCGCATCCTTGCCATCGACGCTGGTGCTGGCACCCAGGACGTCCTGCTCTGGGAGGCCGGTCAGCCGATGGAGAACAACGTCAAGCTGATCCTCCCCTCTTGGACCACCGTGCTGGCCCGCCGGGTCAAGCGCGCAACCCAGGAAGGGCAACCGATCTTTCTCACCGGCAACTTGATGGGGGGCGGGCCTATTGTCAGCGCGATGAAGCGCCACCTCCGTGCCGGCTATCCCGTTTACACCACGCCGCGCGCCGCGTTGACCATCCGCGACAACCTCGAACAAGTGCGTGAGCGCGGATATACAGTGCTTGAGGAGGGCCAGGAACCGCCCGCGGATCTCGGCCTTCTCACGCTCCGCACCCGGGACGTCGATCTGGATGTCCTGGCGAGCGCGCTCGCCCCCTTCGATGTCGACCTCCCGGAGACGGTCGCCGTGGCAGTGCAGGATCACGGGCGTTGTCTTGAGGGGTCCAATCGGCGCTTCCGCTTCCAGCTCTGGCAGAGCTTCGTCGAGGGTGGTGGGAGATTGATGGACCTGATCTATCCGGAGCCCCCGACCTGCTACACGCGCATGAGGGCCGTAAAACGAGACGCCCCTGGCGCCCTGCTGATGGACACAGGCCCCGCAGCCCTCTGGGGTATCCTTGAGGATGAGCGTGCTGCTGCGCGTCAGGATGAGGGGTTCATCCTGGTCAATGTGGGGAATCAGCACATCCTCGGCGTGCTGCTGCACCACGAGCGGATTCTGGGGATCTTCGAGCATCATACCGTGCTGATGGACTGGCCGAAGCTGCATTGCTTGGTCGAGAGGCTTCGCGCTGGCTCGCTGAACAACGATGAGGTCTACGATGACCACGGCCACGGTGCCTACGTCCATCCAGAGTACGCACCTGGCGACGGCTTTAACCTTGTGGCGGTCACCGGCCCGCAGCGGCACATAGCCGAACCGGGAAGGTCGAGCGACGGGATGGATTACCTCTTTGCTGCGCCCTACGGAGACATGATGCTGACCGGTTGCTTTGGCCTGGTCGCGGCCACGCGGCGGCTGTTGACCGAAGGTGAGGGGGTGGTTGTCGGAGCTACTGACGGCGATCCATAGGCCTTGAGGCCCGTGTTGCTCTCGGCATAGAAGCGCAGGTGATAGACGCGCAGGTGACAAACGCGCAGGTGATACCAAGGGGGACCATATGACCGGAGACCTACCAAAGAACTGTTTGATCGACATGGACGGCGTGCTGGTCAGCGGCAGTACTATGATCCCCGGAGCTGACCGCTTCGTTGCGCGGCTCAAGAGCAATGAGACCAAGTTCCTGGTGTTGACCAACAATCCGCTCTACACACCCGGTGACCTGGCCCACCGTCTCAAGGCCATGGGGCTCGACGTGTCGGCCGGATCCATCTTCACCTCTGCTATGGCCACAGCGCGTTTCCTGCAGGCGCAGAAGCCGGGTGGTACGGCCTTCGTCATTGGTGAGAGCGGTCTCACCGAGCCCATCCACGATGCCGGATATATCATTACCGATATGGCCCCCGACTATGTGGTGCTCGGAGAGACGCACGCCTACAACCTGGGGCGTATCACGAAGGCCATTCGCCTTATCGTCGATGGAGCCCGCTTCATCGCTACGAACCCCGATCCATCTGGTCCAACTGATGAAGGGATCGTCCCGGCCTGTGGAGCCATGGCGGCCTTGATCGAGGCTGCCAGCGGCAAGAGCCCTTTCTACGTTGGCAAACCCAACCCACTGATGATGCGTACAGCGCTTAACTACCTCGACGTTCACTCTGAGAATACCGTGATGATCGGCGATCGGATGGACACCGATATCGTCGCTGGTGTTGAGAGCGGTATGCAGACCATCCTCGTGCTCTCCGGTGTTACCGAGCGTGACGATGTTGACCGTTATCCCTACCAGCCGACCCGCATGGTCGAGTCCGTCGCCGAGATCGATATCTGATGCTGTCTGCGTCTACATAAGCTTCGTGCGAACGCCGGGAAGCCAGCCCGGCGCAACGGGTGATTGATCCAACTATCCTATGGAGGAATGACATGGAAAGACCCTGGCTCTCTCACTATGAGGATGGTGTCCCCGCTGAGGCGGAGATACCAGACTACCCGGTCACGCAGAACCTCATTAACGCTGCCGAGGACTTCCCCCACAGACCCGCTCTCATCTTCGGCAATGTCGTCGAGCCCCTCGGCAACATGCTTATGGATGCCACGATAAGCTACGATGCTCTGCTCAGCTTGACGCTTCGCTTCGCCGCCGCGCTCCAGCAGTTCGGCGTCGAGAAGGGCGATCGGGTGGCCGTCCACCTGCCCAATTGCCCCCAGTTCGTTATCGCCTACTATGCCACCTTGATGGTCGGTGGGATTGTGGTGCCCTGCAACCCCCAATACGTCGGTCGCGAGATCGAGCACCAGCTCAATGACTCGGGTGCGGAGACGATCATTACCCTCAGTCTCACCTATCCGGTCGTAAAGGAGATTCGCGAGAACACCTCGCTCAAGCAGGTGATCGTCGCGAACATCAAGGAGTATTTCCCCGGTCTACTGAGGTTCCTCTTCACGGTCAGCAAGGAGAAGAAAGAGGGCCACTATCAGGATCTCTCTGGGGATCCCGGGAGCTTCTGGTTCCAGGATGTTCTGTCTGGGGCCCCCGAACGGCCTCAGGATGTAGACGTCGACATGGAGGATACGGCCGTGCTGATGTACACGGGCGGCACGACCGGGGTCCCCAAGGCGGCTCAGCTCACGCAGCGGAACATCCAGGCCAATGCCGTTCAGTTGCACGCCTGGCTGCCCCGGATGGAGCGGGGGAAGGAATCGATCCTCACGTCCTTGCCCCTATTCCACTGCTACGGCATGAGCACCTGCATGAACCTGGCCATCCTCACAGCCGGTAGTACGATTCTCATTCCCGACCCACGTCTCATGGTCCACGTCCTTAAGTCGATCAACAAGCATCTCCCCACGCTCTACCCGGGTGTCCCCGCGATGTACGTTGCCATCAACAACTACCCGGAGCTGATGGACTTCGACGTCAGCTCGATCAGGGCTTGCATCAGCGGTGCGGCCCCCTTGCCTGTCGAGGTGCAGCAGAAATTCCAGGAGTTGACCGGAGCCCGGTTGGTCGAGGGGTACGGACTCAGTGAGGCGACTCCGGTCACCCATGCCAACCCCATCTTCGGGGAGAACCGCATCGGCACGATTGGATTGCCCTTCCCCAACACCGATGCCAAAATCGTCGACGCCGAGACGGGCGAGCGCGATCTGCCCCCTGGCGAGGTCGGCGAGTTGGTGGTGCGAGGCCCCCAGGTGATGAAGGGCTACTGGCGGATGCCCACCGAGACCGCCAACGCGCTTCGAGAGGGCTGGCTCCATACCGGAGATCTCGCCCGCATGGATCAGGATGGCTACTTCCAGATCGTGGACCGCAAGAAGGACATGATTCTCGGAGCTGGCGGGTACAACATCTATCCTCGTGAGGTGGAGGAGGTGCTCTACGAGCACCCCGCGGTCAAGGAATGCGCCGTGGTGGGCGTGCCCATCAGCGTCGAAAAGGGCGAGCGTGTCAAGGCGTTCGTCGTTCCCAAGGAGGGGGCGAAGGTCTCCGAGGAAGAGATACTCGCCTTCTGCCGCAAGAACCTGGCTCCGTACAAGGTCCCCAAGTTCGTTGAGTTCCGCGACGATCTGCCCAAGACGATGGTGGGCAAGATCCTACGCCGCGTCCTGCTTGAGGAGGAGAAGGAGACCTAGACGGCTCAGGCGCGGTGCGGGTCCAGAGACGAAAAAAGGGGAGCCATTGGCTCCCCTTCTCGCTCTCTCATAGGCTAGGTCTTCCGCTATGCCGGTGCGGGCGCCGGCGGCATATCAAGGGCCGGCTTCGGCCGATCCGGGGCCTTCCGGCCCGCCACCTGCTCCGACCCCGATGGTGGTGATGTGCTTCCCGAGGGCTCCGGCGCTCCATTCGCCTCGCCTTCGAGAAGAGCCACGAACTCCTCGGCGTCCAGCGTTTCAACCTCGATTAGGGTCTCGGCGATCAGATCTAGCTTCTCGCGGTAGGTCGTCAACACGTCCTTGGCTCGCTTATGCGCCCTCTGGACAATGTGACGGACCTCTTTGTCGATCTCCTCCGCAACAGCCTCGCTGTAGTCTCTCTGCTCGCCAATCTCCTTGCCCAGGAAGACCAGCTCTTCCTTCTGCCCGAACGTCATCGGCCCCAGCTTGTCGCTCATGCCGTATCGGGTCACCATATCGCGTGCCAGCTTCGTGACGCGGCTCAGGTCGTTCTCGGCGCCCGTCGTCACGTCGCTGAACACCAACTCCTCCGCCGTCCGCCCGCCCAGCGCAAAAGCCAGATCATCCTCATACTTGGCCTTGCTAACCAGGTTCCGGTCCTCCTCCGGCAGTGCGATGGTGTAGCCAGCCGCCATGCCCCGGGAGACGATCGAGACCTTGTGCACCGGGTCGCACTTCGGCAGGATGTGAGCCACGATAGCGTGACCGGATTCGTGATACGCCGTGATCCGCTTCTCCTTGTCGGAGATCAGGCGGCTCTTCCGTTCCGGCCCGGCGATCACCCGCTCAATCGATCGCTCGAACTCATCCATGCCGGTCACCTTCTTGTTGCGCCGTGCGGCCAGAATCGCGGCCTCGTTGACCAGATTCTCGATGTCCGCGCCGACGAACCCCGGGGTCGCCTTAGCCAGCGTCGTCAGATCGATGTCGTTGGACAGCGGCTTGCCACGTACGTGGAGCTTGAGGATCTCCTCACGCTCTCGGATATCCGGCTTGTTCAGGATGATGCGGCGATCGAATCGGCCTGGTCGCAGAAGCGCCGGATCCAGGATGTCGGGACGGTTCGTGGCGGCGATGATGATCACGTTGGTGTCCGTGTCGAAGCCGTCCATCTCCACCAGAATCTGGTTCAGCGTCTGCTCCCGCTCGTCGTGGGAGCCCCCCAGACCGGCGCCACGGTGGCGCCCAACCGCGTCAATCTCGTCAAGAAAGACGATGCACGGACTATGTTTCTTCGCCTGCTCAAAAAGGTCGCGCACGCGGGAGGCCCCGACGCCCACGAACATTTCTACGAACTCCGAGCCGGAGATGGAGAAGAAAGGCACTCCTGCCTCACCGGAGACCGCCTTGGCCAGCAGGGTCTTGCCCGTGCCGGGTGCTCCCATCAATAGCACGCCCTTCGGGATCCGCGCACCGAGCTGGATGAACTTCTCCGGCTCCATCAGGAACTCGACTACCTCTTTGAGAGCCTCTTTTGCCTCTCGCACGCCCCCAACGTCCTCGAAGGTGACCGACGGCTGATCGCCGGTGTGCATGCGAGCCTGGCTCTTGCCAAAGGAGAGGGCCCGACTGTTTGCGCCCTGAAACTGGCGCAGCATGAGGTATCCACCCACGAACATCGCAATCACCAGCAGAATCGACCCGCCGGCGCTCAAGAGCGTCATCCAATCCGGGGGCTTGACTACCTCGATCTCGACGCTGGCCAGGTTTTCCTGAGTGACCCCTAGATTCCTTAGCTGCTCGGTGAGAGTCGACTCAGGCCCCTTATGCGAGACCACCTCGCTGCCATCCGTGAGATCGATTAAGAGTTTGTCGTCCTCCACACGGATGCTGGAGACGTTCCCCTCGCGTACCTGAGCTGCGACCTCCGAAAGCTTCATATCCTGAACGTCCTGCACCTGCTGGGAATAGAAGCTGTAGACCAGGAACCCAACAGCTGCCAGAATGATCAGGTAGATAAACGGGCTTCCCCTTGACTTACCAGTCACAACCTTCCTCCATTCCTAAAACGGGCACCCACCGGCCATCTCTTGGTGTGTGGGCATCATACGCTCTCCATTCAAACCAATACTTTTTCAAGATGATTATACCACAAATTAAGCCCAGACGCTATCTAGCCCTCTACGTCGATCTCCAGTACCAGAAGGCTGTTGGACTCCGCGGTCGTGCGACCCGGATCCACCACAGGGACCCGATTCGCGGGCTGTCCGTCCGGGTACATGCCCGTTCGCAGTTGGTAGCGCCCAGCTGGAAGTCCTGTGGGAAGCGTCAGTTGGTGCGGGTCCACGATCTCGATCCCTTCGGTCCAGTGCGTGGTCGGCAGATGCGGCTGCCGGTCCTCCTGGTTCACCAGATTGCCGTCTGGGTCGATCAGGTGGACGAACACGACGTAGCGTTGGTCGATGGGCCGCAGCGCCTGCCAGCGCAGCGTGAGGCCCAGGATCTCTCCGGGTCGAAATGCCTTCTGCTGCAGCACGGCGCCCTTCAGCATAATCTTCTGGTCCAGGTTGGCCTCCAGCACGATGTCGGACCCGCTGCTCACCGTCAGCGTCACGGCATCGCCAGTCTGGATCGTTGCCCCGGCCTCCGGTTGCTGGGCCGTCACCTGCCCTTCGGGTTCTGTGCTCCAAACCTCCTCGGTCGTGACCTCTAGCCGCATCGACACCAGACCTGCCCTCATCTCTTCCACCGGACGCCCGACCACGTCGGGCATCGTAAGCTCTCGACCCGGCCCGCTCACGATCACGGAGACCGCCGTGTCGACCGGAACAGTCTCCCCGGACGGCGGGTCCTGCTCAATCACGATACCTTCTTCGACGCCGGCTGCTTCGCGTTCCTCCGTGATATCCATCTCTAACCCTGATCGCCGCAGGAGCCGGCGTGCCTCGTCCATCGGTCTGTCTACGATGCGCGGCACGGTCACCATCACCGGTTCCTCCGTCTCGGAGACCAGCGGCGTCGATGTCGGCGTGGGCGGCCCTATGGCCACGGTGTTGTACGACCGATAGACCAGCCACCACAAGGGGATCAGGCCCACCACGGCGACCAGTGCGATTACGCTCAGTACCCAGGTCAGTGCCTCCGAGCTGAAGGACTGGCTCTGTATGGTGACTGACCGCCTCTCCGCGGGCTCCTCCTCTTCCTTCGTAGGCATGCCTACAGAGGCAGGCGTCACGGCCGGTTGCCAGCCCGTCGGTTGCTCCCCGTGTGATTGGTATTCCTCCAGCACGTGGGCCAACTGCTCCGCCGTCCTGTACCGTGCCGAAGGTTCTTTGGAGAGCACCTTGCGCACAATCCATTCCAACCGCGGTGGCACCTGAGGGTTGCGGCTCGTCAGGGGCAGAGGCTCCTCACGTAGGTGCTTCATGGCCAGGGCCGTGGGATTGTCGGCCCGGAAGGGTGGGGAGCCGGAAAGCATCTCGTACATCACCACGCCGATGCTGTAGACGTCGGAGGCCGGTGTCGGCGGATCGCCGGCAGCTTGCTCCGGCGCGAAGTAGAGCGGGCTGCCCCAGACAGTGTCGGAGTCTGTGAGGCCCGATTCAGAAAGCGCCCGCGCAATGCCGAAGTCGGCCACCTTGGCACAGCCATCTCGGGTGACCAGGACGTTCTGAGGCTTGATGTCCCGGTGGATCACATCTGCCTTGTGTGCGTGCCCCACGCCGGCCGCGATCTGAGTCGCGATGTCCAGTGCCTCGGCGACACCCAGACGCCCCCTCTGGCGGATCAGCGATTTCAGATCTTGACCGTCGACGAACTCCATCACGATGTAATGGCGGTCGTCGTCCATCCCCACGTCGAACACAGTCACGATGTTGGGGTGGTCGAGGTTGGCGGCTGCGCGTGCCTCGCGCTGAAAGCGCTCCAGGAACTCCGGGTCGCTGGCAAACCGCTGGCGCAGTACCTTGACCGCCACCTGGCGCTCCAGCAGGACATCAACGCCCTTGTAGACCACGGCCATGCCGCCGGAGCCAATGCACGTCAGCAGACGATACCGTTCGTTAAGCTTCACATCTTCCATCGTCGATAACCCTTTTGTGCGGAGTACGCTGGAGACATTGTACTTCGATTGAACGGCTTAGGCAAGAAGGCCGCTTCGCCGTCTCTCCAGGGTCGTCGCGCGTGACTACCTTTGCTCGTAGACCCCGTCTCGGGGTCGGCCTTCGGCCGGGATCCTTTCGTCTCTTGCTGTTCTTCTATTCATCCTTGATAGCTACGCAGGTCAGCTTTCCATAGCCCACGACTAGCTGCAGGGAAACCACCGAGCCCAAAACTTGCCCTCACGCCAATTTGGTGTATCGTTGCCAAAACCCAAGGAAGGAGGGACGACGAATGTCAACCATCAATCGACGTCAGTTTCTCATAGGTAGCGGCGTCAGTCTGGCCCACCTGGCGCTGCCTCGTCCGCTGCTCTACGACGACGTGCCTCGCATACAGGGACCGCCGGCGCCGCTGGGACGTGTCACCACCTGGTGGCGACAGGCCGTCCGCAAGGAGCCATCCGGGCACGCTGAGTGGGTGACGTCCAAGGGACGCGATCAAGTGGTGCCTCTGCGTGCCTCGGTCGTCGGCGAGGCCCCCTGGCCCACCAACCCGATCTGGTATGAGACCGATGAGGGCTACATCCACAGCGGCTACGTCCAGCCGGTGGAGAACAGCCCACAGACGGAGATCATCCCGTCGATCGAGGAGCCTGGCTTCTGGGCCGAGGTCTGCGTGCCTTTCGCCGAGGCGCGTTGGCGGCCCCTCAGCCCCTACGTCTCCTACAAGCTCTACTACGAGACCGTCTACCGTGTCGTTGGAGCGACGATGGACGAGGAGGGCGATTGGTGGTACCAGCTCAAGGATGGCCTCACCTGGTCCCCCGGCCCCTACGTTCGCGCCCAGTCCATGAGGCGCATTCCTGCCGACCAGTTGCAGCCCATCTCTCCTGGTCGTTCCGACAAGTGGCTTAGCATCAGCATCCCGGATCAACGGCTTATCTGCTTCGAGGGGGAGCGAGCGGTTTTCGAGACTCGCATCGCCTCTGGTGTCTATGGCCTCGGTACCCCACTGGGCGAGTTCCGCATGCTCTACCAGCGGCACACACAGCGCATGATCGGCGGGGGGGAGGATGATCGTTATGACTTGCCCGGTGTGCCTTTCCCCGTCTACTTCACTTGGTCCGGCGTCGCCATCCACGGCACCTATTGGCACAACGACTACGGTCGGCGCCATAGCCACGGCTGCGTCAACGTCACCAGCCAGGCCGCCCGGTGGATCTTCCGTTGGGTCGAGCCGCACGTGCCCTACGAGCAGCACACCCTCCGGTCTCCGCGGGGCGGGGGCACCCGCGTCGTCGTCGTGTGATCCATCGTGCTCTTTCACACACCAGACCCTGACTTCCTTATCCGCCCTTGGCGCCACTTCGGAGGCGGGACCTTGACTTCTTCCTCCGCTCCTTGCCATCTAAGCCAACCGTGCTATCCTTGAGACACTGCTGACTGGGGATACAGACGTTATCGAGCGGGGTGCAATGTCATGGCCGATCTGACACAAGACCAGATCCTCCAGAGGATCGAAGCCGGAGAGAGCCTGCAGGGGGCGGACCTGCGCGGCCTCGACCTGGCCTACGCCTTCCTGGGGCAGGCCGATTTCCGCCACGCCGAGCTGGAGGGCGCGCAGCTGCAGGGCGCGGTGCTCCAGGGCGCGACCTTCCGGGGAGCGAACCTCATCCGCGCTGAGCTGGACGAGGCCGGGCTGCTGGAGGCAGACCTGGCCCACGTCAATCTACGCGGCGCGGAGCTGACGGCGGCCGATCTGCGCGGCGCCAACCTGGAAGGAGCCGACCTGCGCGATGCTCTCCTGGAGGACGCCCTGGTCGATGACGAACAGCTGCGCCAGGTCGCCTCCCTGGCTGGCGCTACCCTGCCGGACGGCACCAAGCTCCCCAAGCGGGGCTGGCGCGACGCTTTCGAGGCCTGGTGCCGCGGACACGCCTAATGCCCTCCACCAAAGTCATCTGCCCCGAATGCGGTTCCACGTCGCAGCTCACGCCGGACGCTTTCCGTTGTCCCTGTGGCGGCGCCTGGGAGTTTGAGGAGCGTGACGGTTTCGACGCTTCCCTCATCGATGGGGACGACGGATCGCTGTGGCGCTATCGCCGTCTCCTCGGGGTAGGCATCGGAGAGCAACCCGTCCGCCTAGGGGCGGGTTGGACGCCGCTCCTGCCCCTTCCTTGGAAGAACCGTCGCATCCTGGTCAAGCCGGAGTATCTGGCGCCCACCGGCTCCTTCAAGGACCGGGGCACGGCGGTGATGGTCAACATCCTGGTCGGGCAGGGCGTGGACCACATCGCCGACGACTCCTCCGGCAACGCTGGGGCATCTGTGGCGGCCTACGCCGCCCGTGCCGGTCTGCAGGCCGATATCTTCGTCCCCGCCTACGCCTCCCCGGCCAAGCAGGCCCAGATCGCCGTCTACGGCGCTTGGGTGCGGCCCATATCCGGCCCCCGCGCCAACGCCAAGAAGGCCGTCCTCCACGCGGCGGAGGGGGAGATCACCCTCGCCTCTCACGCCTACCATCCCGGGTTCCTGCTGGGACAGCAGACGGTGGCCTGGGAGGTCTGGGAGCAGCTGGGCCGCCGGGCGCCCGACTGGTACGTCGTTCCGGTCGGCCAGGGTGTCCATCTCCTCGGCGTCTGGCTTGGGTTCACGCGCCTGCTACGGGCCGGGTTGGTGGACCGCTTGCCGCGATTGGTCGGCGTGCAGCCCCGGGTGCTCGCCCCCGTCGCGCGGGCGCTGGAGGCCGGCCTGGAGACCGTACCGGAGGCCGAGGCGGAGGGCCATAGCGTCGCCGAGGGCATGGCCATCGCCAATCCGGTGCGGGGACGCCGCATCCTCCAGGCTCTGCGCGAGACCGGCGGAACCTGCGTCACTGTGGAGGAGGAGGCGATCCTGGAGGGGCAGCGCGGGTTCGCTCACCAAGGCTTCTACGCCGAGCCGACCAGCGCCGCCGTTGTGGCCGCGCTCCCCACGATCTTTGACCTGGCCGACCCGGATGACGTCATCGTGGTGCCCTTGACCGGCAGCGGGCTCAAGGGCGCGCCGAAGACGGAGGCGTGACGCCGCGTCCCCCCCTCCAATCCTTGCCTCAGCGCGACCAGCCCAGGGCCTGGGCGATCTCATCGTATCGCTTCCTCTTTTGAGGATCCTCCGGCATCGTGGAGCGTACAGTAGCTTCATCCTGTCGCATAGAGAGGTCGTGATGTGAACAAGAACTCTCGCTTGGGGAAACTGCCACCGAAACACATCCTCATCCTCAGTCCTTACACCGATGCCCGTTTCACCCGTTGTCCCGTCTGTGAGGAGAAGGCAAGACTGGTGCATTATTCCAGTCCTGTCAATCCTGTGAAGAGGCAAACCGTGCAGATCCTACCCGTCAGTCTGTTCGGATGTGTTGGGGGGGGCGCCATTGACGGCAGTCTGAGAGGGCTGAGAACACAGAAAGCCACCGATCACGATCGGTGGCTTTTCTCTCGGCCTGTGGAGGCTGGGGGAGAAGGATTCGAACCCTCACCTACGGTTCCAGAGACCGCTGTCCTACCATTAGACGATCCCCCAGCGTCCTGCACGATTTTACCATGAATCTCAGATTTCGCAAAGTCGCTCACGGCCTACGGAAACTGGAGCCGCCCCCGGGCTCGCAGCTCCTGCGGC
>Ga0207797_1000109_pt1 | contig 56908 bp, 41 predicted proteins | sample PRCRCaboRojoPR_6_FD_187275 | JGI IMG/M metagenome (GOLD analysis project Ga0207797, IMG submission 187275) | Marine sediment microbial community from Cabo Rojo, Puerto Rico - PR CR 10% Liquid 1 (SPAdes) | ecosystem: Environmental > Aquatic > Marine > Coastal > Sediment | place: Cabo Rojo, Puerto...
CCCCCTGCCGTTCCCACCAGAAGCGGATGCGGGCCCCGCCAGCGCGCTCGAAATACTCGACCTTGATGGTATGGGGACCCTTCAGATCGACCCCTTCCACATAGTGGTAGTCGTAGTCCATCGGTTTCCAGTAGTCCATCAAGAGCCCATCGTCGAGCCAGACCCGAACGCCGTCGTCAGAACGAACATTGAAGCGGTAGGTGCCGGGCTCGAACGTGACCTGCTGCGTCCAGACCACGGAGAAGTTGTCAGCCGGCATCCAGGTCACCGGGGCGCCCTCGCCCCAGTCGAAGTCGATGGCGGCGTCATCGCGGATCAGCTCGGGGCTGCCGCGCAGCTCGCGGTTCCCGTAGTAGCGGCCCTGCCAACCGCTGAAGGAACCTAGCCTGTTCCACCAGACGTGGGCGCTGGCCTCTCCACCGTGCTCGTAGTAGTGCACCTCTACCGTGTGCTGGCCGCTGCTGAGCGTTAGGTCGCCCGAATGGGTATTGGGCAGCTTCTGATTGTACCACGCGTCGACGACCAGCTGCCCATCGACGTAGACACGTACGCCGTCGTCGGTGCTGGAGAAGAATCGATACGTTCCAGCCTCGAAGCCCAGTGTCCGGGTCCAACGGACAGAGAAATTGTCACGCGGTATGCCAGGGTCCGGGCTGCCGGTGCTCCAATCGAAGTCGATGGCGGGGTCATAGCGCACCAAAGCCGGAGAACCTGACAGGCTGCGGTTGTCATAGTACTCGCCCCGCCAGACATCTCCGCCACTGACGCGCTCCCAGGCGACTTGCACCCGAGCCCCGCCGCCCTGTTCGAAGTATTCGACGCGAACGGCGTGCGTTCCCCGGGAGATGTACTGATCGACGAAGCTCCAGGCGGCCTGTTGTTCCTGCCAGTCGTCTACGACGAGGGTGCCGTCCACCCAGATCCGCAAGCCGTCGTCGGTGCGGTATGAGAAGCGGTACGTGCCGCCCTCGAACCAGAAGCTGCCGGTCCAGCGGGCAGAGAAACCGTCGGCCGGCACGCCGTGACCGGGGCTCCCGCCGCCCCAGTCGAAGGTCAGCTCGTCTTCGTAACGGGTGAGCACCGGACCGCCGCTGAGCGTGGCATTTGCGAAGTACTCGGCGTACCATTTGCCCTGAGCGGCCGCCATGCTGGTCGTCACCATAGAGAAGGTGATCGCCAGGACGACGATCAGGAGTGTGGTTCGGCGTTTTCCATCAGTCCTCATGGGAATTCCTCCTACAGACGCTTCAATTCCACAATTCTGTGGGTCGGTTCCAAACACGTTCGCTTGACAGTTCATTATACTAGACGCTGCGGGTCGGGAAAAGGTTCCACTGGCTGGTTGACGTGTTACTGGATAGTCGCGTCTACCGAACCAGAAGGTCGCACGCGCACGGGCGTGTCCCGCGGGACCTGCACCAGCACGTTGTCGTCTTGCCGATTTATCGTATAATGTGGGCCCGCACCTGCTGGCGCTCGAGTCTGGACATCTGACGCATTCTGAATGGCTCGAGCCCAGTTCGAACGACGGTTCCCTAAGATGGTCCACTTAGTGTCCAGGACAGTCAGCCGTCGAGAGAAGAAGAGAAGATCTGACAGCATTGGAGGAGGTCTTATGCCCAAAAGTGGGAAGAGGGTGGGCCGGAGCACGCCGCCCCGGTCTTTGAATCAGGATTCTAGCGATGACAGGATGTGGTGGTGGATCGGTGGAGGTGTTGCGGTGCTGCTGGTCGGCGCAGCCGCCGTCTGGCTGCTCGCTCGGCCAGGGGATGCCGCCTCTCCTACGCCAACGGCGTCACCGACGCCAACGCCCGCGCCAACAGCGTCACCGACGAGGGTGCCGCCCACGGCGGTGTCAGATGATGAAGAGGAGTCTTCTGAGGAGGCGAACGTGTCCGAACGCAACAACATGTACAGCGACCCGCCGGAGATGGAGATCGATCCCGCGAAGACCTACGTGGGTACCATCGCCACGGAGAGGGGAGAGATCGTCGTTGAGTTAGATGCCGAGGCGGCGCCGAAGACGGTCAACAACTTCGTCTTCCTGGCGCGTGAGGGTTTCTACGACGGCCTCACATTTCACCGGGTAGAGCCCGGCTTCGTCATCCAGGGCGGCGACCCGCTGGGCACCGGCAGGGGCGGCCCAGGCTATACAGTGCCGGCCGAGATAGGGCTGAAGCACGTCAAGGGCGCCATCGCTATGGCGCGCAGAGGCGACCAGGTCAATCCCGAACGGGCGTCCAGCGGAAGCCAGTTCTACATCACGCTGGCCGAGACATCGCACCTAGACGGGGCATACACGGTGTTCGGTGAGGTCATCGAGGGAATGGATGTGGTGGAATCGGTAAGTGTAGGCGACGTAATCGAGTCGGTCACCATCGAAGAGAAGTAGCGCCATGAGAGGGGTGGAGGTCCCATCGTCCTGGGAGGACCTAACGTTCTCCGCTATGGAGGGCCTGATCCTCGTCGTGGGGGCGACGGACACGGGTAAGACGACCTTCGCTCGCTACTTGTACCATCGTCTGGGCGCTCACCACGAGCAGCTCGCCTTCGTCGACGGGGACATGGGCCAGGCTACTCTCGGCCCGCCAACGACGATGACGGCCGCGCTCAACGGGGCTGACGATGATGGATTTCCCCCCTCTGGTTCACGGTTTCGAGCTTTCGTCGGCGATATCTCCCCGGCGGGTCACATGCTCCCGACGGTGGTAGGTGCCCATCGAATCGTCCAGAAGGCGAGAGAAAGCGGGGCCACGGCGATCGTGTTCGACACCACGGGCCTCGTCGACGCCGCGCGAGGGGGTGGGGCGCTGAAGCTGGCCTTGGTGAATCTACTCCGCCCCGCCGTCGTCATTGGGCTTCAGAGGGGGAGCGAACTGGAGCATCTGCTGGTTCCGCTTCGCTGCAGCGGTCGGACCCGTGTGGTGGATCGATCCGTCGCCAGGGCCGTTAAGCGCCGCGACAGAAGGGAGCGCCAGGAGCATCGGGTGGAGCAGTATCGTCGTGCCTTCGCGGCGGCTCATCCGTTGGAAGTGCGGTGGCACGGACGGGCGGTGATTCCCGCTCCCTCATTCACCGAAAACCGGTTGGCGGCCCTGGTGAACGACGAAGGCCTCGTCCTTGAGCTAGCGATCGTGACGGGCGCGGAGCCGAATAGGGGCACGGTGGAGTTGCTTACCCCGCTTTCCTCGATGGAGGGCGTAGACACGATTCACGTGGGGGACGTGGCGGTGGATCCTGAGACGTTCCGCGACAAGCGTCTCTAGTCCGACGGCGAGACGCGGCTACAACCCTGGCCTTATCCCCCTCTGCAAGCCCCGGCGATTCTCGGGAGGACGTCGGCGACGTCCCCGCGGATAACCACGTCGGCGATCTCGTCGGCGTACGTCTCCATCAGGTTAACCACGATCAGCCTCCCTCCGCCTCGATGGACCCTCAAGGGCAGCTGAGAGACGGGCGCTACTTCCAGCGATGAGCCGGCGATCAGCATCAGATCGGCTGATTCGACGTGCGACATCACTGCACTGACGGTTTTGACCGGAAGCTGCTCCCCAAAAAGGACCACATCTGGCTTCATAACGCCGCCGCAATCCGGACAGTGCGGCACGACGTCCGAGGACAGGAAAGCAGCGATCAGGTCATCGGTCGGATGGCTGCGGTAGCAGTCGATACAGGTGGCCGACCGCAGGTGCCCGTGAATCTCGAGAACCTCAGTGGATCCCGCCTGCTGGTGGAGATCGTCAATGTTCTGTGTGATAACGGCTCGCAGGTAGTCCAGGGTCTCCAGCCTTGCCAGCGCTAAGTGACCTCGATTTGGCTCAGCTTCGAGCAAGGCCTTGGCCAGCGGACGTATCCAGTTGTAGAAGCTGTCAGGGTTCCGTCGAAAGGCATAGATGGAGGCTACTTGCATCGGGTTTGCCGACTCCCAGAGACCGGTGCCCGGCGAGCGGAAGTCCGGAATGCCCGAAGGCGTGCTGATCCCGGCACCCGTCAGCGCGACGGCGTACCGCGACCGCCGCAGCAGTCGGGCCGCCCGTACGATCAGTTCGTCACGTGGGGCAGCCATGTCGGTCTCACGAGCCGGGGTCGTTCGCACTCGGTATCGACGCGCCGCCGGCCACGCGGTGCGCCCAGCGCGTCGTCTCGGGGAGTCGATAGCGGGGAGCGCACGTCAGTACCAGTGACACGGCCGAGGCGAGATCGATGCGGTGGCCAACGGAGACGAAGACCGGTTTGACCCCGTCCCGTGTCCGCACGACCGCTCCAATGACCTCATCGTCATCGTAGAGAGGGGACCAACTTCCCTTCTTCTCGCCCGGTTCCTCATACTCTCCACAAAGACGAGACTTCGCACATCCCAGCGAAGGAAGATCGACCAGAACACCCACGTGCGTGGCAAGCCCGAAACGGAGCGGATGGGCCAGCCCGTGGGCGTCGAAGATGAGCACATCAGGCTTCGTCGTTAGGCTCTTCAGTGCGTCGAGGATCACCGGTCCCTCTCGAAAGGCCAGTAGCCCCGGTACGTAGGGGAATTCCACCGGTCTGCTGGCCGTGACGGCCTCACACGGTTCGAGATCGGGCATCGACAGCAGCACGACCGCGCACCTCGCGGAACCATCGCTGAAACCCACGTCAACTCCCGCAACTACCTCCGGTGAGCCTTGCAGCGGCTGCACGATGACCTGCCCCCGAAGCTTATGCTGAATCTCTCGGGCTCTGTCGGTTGAGACGCGCCACGGATGCGTCCTGACGGGCCTAATTGTCACAGAGCTTCAATCAAGTCGTCTACAAAAGCGTTGTATTGCCGGACCACGAGGCTGTCGAGATGCATCAGGACCATCGGTGACTGCTGCTTCGCCGACTGGAATGCCAGCTCGGGCGCCGGAGGAATCATACCGATAAGGCCGTGCTTCAACCGGTCCTCGATCATCTCTTGGGTCAACGAGGCAGCCGAGCGATTCCTCTTAATCAGGATCAGACTGATCCTGTGTCTTGGAATGCTGAGCGACTCGTTTATCTCCTCGAGCAGCTTCTCGGCCAGGGTGAGAGCCATCCCATCGGCCTCGATGGCGACTACAATGCGGCGGCAATGTGGCAGGATCCGACGGTTGACATCGTCCAGCCCTACGCCTAGATCGAGGAAGAGATAGCTGGAAGCTGTTCCCAGGTGGCGGACGACCGACTCGGCGTGGTCCGGTGATATCGGCTCTCGGCTGCCCAGAGGATGAGGGTGACTGGCGAGCACAAGTAAGCCTGACTGATGCTCAATGAGTTGAGCCTCTATGAACTCCGTCTCAAGCTGACCCACCGGCTTCTCGAGTATCTTCCCCAGACCGTCGCGCTCGGGGAGACCTAGCTGGAGGGCTGCGGTCCCCATGCCTGATCGCGTCTCGGCCAGAACAACCCGTCGACCGTCTTCCTCTTCAGCATCTTCTCTCTTCTGCGCCAGGGCGACTGCAGCATTGACAGCCAGGGTGGTCGTACCCACACCGCCTTTGCATCCCAGGAACCCGACCACCTTCTCCGTCCCGGGTTCTCTCCTCGGTTTGCCGCGGGAAGAGCGGGCCAGGAGAGCTTCTACCCGCGAGACCAGTTCCTGGGGATGGATCGGTTTGGTCAAGAAGTCGTCGGCGCCGGCCTCGAATCCAGCCACCTTATCCTGAACCTGACTCTTGGCCGTAAACATCAGAATCGGCAGGTCAGCCGTCTTCGGGTCGGATCGGAGCTGGCGGCTTACCTCGTAGCCGCTCATTTTGGGCATCATCACGTCGAGCACGACCAGATCAGGGTCTTCCGCTCGAGCCTTGTTCAGAGCTTGTTCTCCGTCTCGAGCGGCGATGATCTCGTAGCCTCGGCGGTCGAGGACGAGGCCAACTAGCTTCACAGTCTGCAGGTCGTCATCAACGACCAGAATCTTCTTCGGCATATGTATCGGTTCCCAGTGTCCTAGTTCCCGGGTGCTGGCATCGGAAGAGCGTCGCCTGCACGCGGGACAGCTTCCCCGTAACGCCTCACCATTGCTTCAGAGTAAGCCAGCCACGGAGATCGAATGCGAGTGTTGTCGATGCTACTGTAGCATAGATAGTCATGCTTGACAAGAGGTTCACGCCGGGGCATGGCGCTCGCACATGCAGCTGCCCTCGCTCTGAACGCTCTACGTACCCTCGTCAGAGGCCCGTGACCACGACTTCTTGAGCCTTAGGACGGCCGCCGCAGCCAGGCCGAGCCAGCTGATCAGACTGAGCACCAGACCGACATACCACGTCCGGGGGGCGAAGGTCATTCGGACGGTGTGTTCGCCAGCGGGCACATTGACCGCGCGAAACGTATAGTCGGCGCGCAGAACCGGGGTAGGGTTTCCGTCAACTGTGGCGCGCCAGCCCGGGTAGTAGACGTCACTGAGCACCAGCCATCCTCTCTCGGGGCTTCGTACTGACAGCTCAACGCTATTCAGGCCGTAATGAACGAACGCAATATGTTCAGCTTCCTGTAGGGCTGCGTTCTGCTGCGATGTCCAGATCCCCTCTCTCTCCAGCACGACAGAACGGGTCGGGTCGAATGAGGGGCTGTGAATGGCTTGCCACGCCTCCTCGTGGTTGGCGACCAGCTGGTGATCGGTGACGAAAAACGCTCTGGGCAGAGCTGCCCTATTGAAATAGACGTCGATGTCGTCGCCAGTGTAGACCAACGCCAGGCGTTCGTCTCCAGGCGGCTCTCCCCTGTCGGCCAGGATGTACTTGACGCCGAGCAGATTGTAGAGCGACGAGGCTCGTTCCCCGAACGCCCAGCGGTACGCCTGGTACGGCGCCAGGTTCAGGGGATTGTAGACGCCGCCAATGTCGTACAGCTCGTGTATGAGCGCTGCATCCGGCTGCCACGCCGCGGCAGCGGCGTCGATGCGGAAGTGGGTCCGGTCTTCCTTCAGAAAAGAGACAATCTCTGGGTGGTAGAACCCCTCGGTTGGGTCCTGATAATCGATCTCTACTGTCGAACCGAGAGCAATTAGATCGGCGGCCAGGAGGAGCGGGAAGAGCCACTGCGTCCACGTCCGCCAGCGAGTGAGCCCGACGAGCAGACCGCTTAGTACCAGGAGAGCGCCAGCGACGACGATGCTCTGTGCAGCCTGCGTCACGCGATCCGGCGGCGGAACCGACCGGGCCCGGGGAAGGCCCAAGACGACCAGGAGTACGGCTGTCACCACGACCCCAACCGCCATCCAAAGTTGGAGGTCTCTCTGCGAGCTGTCCAGTCTGACGAGTCGATCTAGTCCGTAAGCCGCCAAGGCCGCCAGCCCTAGATCGCCGAGCACGATCAACCTGGCGGGCGCCCGGATCTGGTCAAAGGTCGGAACGAGGCGGTAAAACACCCGGTAGAGAGGGGTGTGGCGTCCCAGGGCCAGGAGGAAGGCCAGGGTAATCAGCACCACGAAGAAGCCCAGTGGACAACGATAGAGGACTCTCCCCCGGTGCTCACTGGACGGTCTGGAGCGGCCGAACAGAGAGCTGACCGAGGGAAGCGAGAACAGGGTCCCCAGAACTGCCAGGACCAGGCTGACGATCCCGACGTACCCCACCTCCACCCGCTCCCACGGTCCCCAGAAGGCTGCGGGCCCGCGTCCGTAGAATCCCGGGGCGATCAACCCGACCAGGGCCCGCGGCGGAAGCGAGTAGCGGGTCGCTTCATCGTAGGGCAGGTGGCCCCGTCCTGTATGGGCTGCCATCTGCCAGGCCGGCACCATCATCAGGGCGGCCGCTCCCAGACCGACGACGACCGCGAGGAGCGTCAAGCCAACGGTCTGACCGCTGCGCAGCCAGACTCCATCACCGCCGGCAGCGATGACGCACGCGATCCTGTAGAGGGCGTAGAGCCCCAGGGCGAGCGTGAGGAAGAGAAGCATCTGGGCGTGTCCCGCCAGCGCAGCCACTCCCAGAATCGCACCAGTTGCCAGGGCCCAGTAGCCGCTTCTCTGCGTCAAGGCGCGATGAAAGGCCCAGAGGAGAAGAGGCAGCCAGGCTGCCGTGGCATTGAGGTTGAGATTCCCAATATGCGTTATGAAGAGGTCTGACAGAGCGAAGGCCAAAGCTCCCAGCACGGCGCCCGAGCGGCGGAGTCTGAACGCTCGAAGCAGGACGTATGTACCGACGGCAGCGAGCCAGATATGGAAGACGACCAGTCCTTCCATCGCCCCATAGGAAGGGGGGCCGAGTAGGGCGAAAGTGACCACGTTCACCGGGTAGAAGACGCCGGATTGATTGTCGGCGACGAAGGGGGTACCGCTGTGCAGATGGGGATTCCAGAGAGGGACGTGACCCGACCGCAGGCTGCGGGCCGCGAACCGGTACATAGGCCAGAGGAAGGAGACCAGATCTCCGCCTCCGTTCGGTATCCAGGCCTGACCGAGAACGAGGGGCCAGAAGAAGGCGACGACGGCCAGCGTTAGAAGCGCCAGAGACGCTATGTCGCGACCGCGCTCAGTGCGCATCGATCGGTCCCAGTTCCAGGAATTGGCCAGCGGGCTCTCCGTGTCCGTCCACCAGGGAGACATTCACTATGTCCGGATAGGTGTACATGCCGGTGCGGATCATGTACGGCGGCGGGGGAGCGTCGGGAGAGATGGAGATGTCGAACCAAGTGAGGACCACGTCTCCGGATCGCCACTTGGATGCCGGCAGTCCCACACCGTCTCGCTGGCCCCAGCGTCTGCCTTGCGCGTCCACGAGGTGGTTAAACCAGTGGACACTGACACTCCGCTGCGATTCTCCTGTCACCTCCCAACACGTCGTCCAGCGGAGCGTCTCGCCCGGTTGGGGCGTGCCCTCCCACGCGTAGCCTAGGAGGGTGACAGCGGCGCCCTGTCCATTCTCATCAGGTAGGACCCAGCGCTGGCCTCTGTGTACCTCATGCTCCAGCTTGAGATGTGCCGGCTCCCCGTGGAAGAACCGGTAGGTTTCGTCGGTCCCTCCTCGCAGCGGGAGGGGAGACGGGAGCTCCTCCGCCAGGGCCGTTAGCCGTGATACCCCGGCAGATGCCCGAGGATGGGCAAGATAGACTGCGCCTCTCTCGGGAAGGACGAGGGCCTCCCGCCCGTCGATCAGGCGTCGCTCCTCCGGGGGTAGGAGGACGTCGAAGACGGCGGCTGGCCCGTCGTAGCGAGGATCCCCGCCGGGAAGGAGTGCAACGATCGGCGTGTCGAGCTCAGCCGCTAGGTCAGAGGCGCGGCCGGCGGCAGACAGCGCGTACTTGGCCGGGGCTCCGTAGCCGCCCGGGGTTGGATGCTTGTCGACGAAGGTGAGCAGGGTTTGCTGGAAAACGATCTGCCAGATGACAACGCCGGTGACCAGGAGGACGGGCACGACGCTGAACCAGCGAGCTGCTGTTCTCGACACGCGATCGAGCCGCGGCTTGACCCAGTCCAGGACGTCGGCAATCAGCAGGGCTATGACGAGATGCTGCACCGGGTAGAGTAGGTTGAAGTCGTGGGGCTGCACCGGTGTGCGCCGAGTGAGCAGCGCGGCCGGAATCAAGAACCAGCACAGCAGCACTACTCTCGCCCGGCCCAGGGTGGATAAGCCTGCCCGCTGCGCCAGCCCTTCCCGAGCCACGCGCCAGACCAGCCAGACGAACCCTATCCAGAATAGGCCGATCTCGACCTGGTCGATCCACAGCAGGTTGGGCATCGTGGCCAAGAAGTTGGCGTGTCCCGCGCCGGCGAGGTCTTGGAGATGGTAGCCGGAGGCGACCCGGGCGGCCATCGTAAAGGCCTGTGGGTTGAAGCCTGCCGATGATGGTGCCAGACCCCACAAGCTCCGCAGGTTGCTCCAGTCGTGCCGCGCGTCGTGCACCACGTAGGGCGCGAGAATGCCCAGAAGGAGAACGAGGCCTATCAAGAGCGGACCGGGTTGCACGTTCTCACTGAAGAGGATCGCGACAACGGTGAGCACGAGAACGAAGGCCAATCCACCCAGATGGAGGCTGACCAGGCAGCCGACGGCAGCCATAGCCGGGACCAGAGCCCAGGGCGCTCGTCGCGTGACCAGCGTCAGGACCGAGAAGACGAATAGGATTGTGAAGAGCGGCAGGTTCTGGGCCCAGATCTTCCGACTCTGGAAGACGGCCCACGGGCTAGTAGCGAATAGAACGGCTGCCACGGCACCAACGCGCCAATCGAAAAAGGTGTAGCCCAGCCAGTAGGTCAACCCTACAGCCGCCACGCCGAGCAGAGCCACCCATCCGGCCGCCAGACGGGGGTCGCGCGAGAAGGCGAAGGGCACTGCCAAGACGTAGCTCATGAGAGCTGGATTCCGAGGCCCCTCGGAGCTTACCATACCCACAGCCGGGAACTCGCCATCGCGCGCTATGCGTAAGGCCGAGCGGGCCGTGGTCGCCTCATCGTACTTGAACTCCACCAGGCCAAGGCGAGTCAGACGGAGGCCAGCTGCCAGGAGAAGGATCGCCCCGAGGATGAGCCAGGTCTGTTTCGGGGCGGTGTCTGAATGGGGTCGAGAAAGTCTCATAGCTAGAAGAACTCTACCAGCTGGGACAGCACAGATACGGATTCTACTGCGCCCAGACGTTTCGTGCAAGTAGTTAGCGGCGAGCAAATGCACCGGGGAGGCTGCGCGTCGTGGGCTGCGCGGCGTCCTGTTGATACGTGGAGACTGAGGAGATTCTAGCTTGACAACTGGGCTGATTACGGTATAGTTATGGTTGTTGGGCGCGTAGCTCAGTTGGTCAGAGCGCTACACTCACATTGTAGAGGTCCGGGGTTCGAGTCCCTGCGCGCCCACTCGGCGGCTGCGAGAGCAGCCGTTTTTGCATGCTGTATGCTCGCTGGACATCGATGGTAGGCGGAGTGAAGGACGCTAGTGTCTACTCCAGGGTGTATAATGCTTTATAGGGACACTGACGAACCCCTGTCCACCCTCTAGCTCCCAGAGCCTTTACCAGGCGGACGCCCACTGGCGCCCCTTGGGCCGGAGGACTGTAGCCGCGTTCAACCGTGTTCGGTCTGCCGGTATCCGACAGACAAGCCTCGCCGCCGTCGTGACGTCCTTCGTCACGATCTGTCGATAGTGAGGGAGACTACGGATGTTGAGCATCTCCCCCCGGGATTTCAAGCGCTGCAGCGTGGTAGCCGCCAAAGGGTGAGTCGACTCCGCGACCGCTCCGCAGTTGGAAGATGCCTTTCGGAGGCTGACCGACGCTGGCCGTTACCGGATCGTCTTCGATATGGGCGAGCTCGATTTCATCTCCAGCGTCGGCCTTCGCACACTGATCGATACCAAGAAGGTCTGTCGACGGAATAATCGAGGCGAGCTGGTCCTGGCACATGTGCCCGAAGAGATTAAGCGGACGCTGCAATTGGCCGGTTTCTACACACTGTTCAAGGTCCACGACACGGCCTTAGGTGCCGTTGGCAGCATATGACTGTCTGGACCGACCACAGTTCCGTTTCTGAGGCGGGGTGCTGTCACTGCTGCTCCGGCCGGGGCATGAGGTGTCTGAGCGCCGCGCTACGGTCAGTGTTTATCGGCCCTGCGGGATGCTCTCGCGTGGCAGCCCGCGGGGATCGTGGGGGATGACTTCTGAACAGTCCAGCTGTGTCTGACGCTCTCGTTCACCGATTGCCAGAACGGGTCGCCGACCGACAGGACCCGGACGATATGGCCCTGATGTCATCTCGCGAAACCCCGATGTGTACAGCAGCTGAGGCAGTTCAGAAGAGCGGCCATTATGCACACAACGAAGCCGCGGGCGCCTACAGCGTAGGCGCCCGCGGCTTCTAGTTCAACTGTCAACTGCGACAGAAGCAGCTAACAGCGCTTCCACCTAGAAGTCGTAGTGTTCTCCCAAGGGAACGACGTCGACGGCTCTAGGCCCCTTCGGGCTCTGTTCGATCCCGAACTCTACCTTCTGACCCTCACGGAGGGTTCGGAAGCCTGATGTCTTGATAGCCGAGTGGTGGACGAAGACATCGTCGCCCTCATCGGGCTCAATGAATCCGTACCCTTTCTCATTGCTGAACCACTTGACTTCGCCGGTCTGCTTCTGTTGCTTCTCGTCCATCTTACTGTTCTTCTCCTTATACTGAATATACTAAGCGGTCAGATCAGTAGTCAAAACAAACAGCCCAGACTAACGGCGTCTGAGCAGTGTGATCGTCACTACCTGTTCTTTCCGCGTCCTGAGGGCATTATACCCCTTTTGGAACGAACGTCAAGTCAATGAGCGGAGCGGTGGAGCGGCAGCGTCAACCGTGCACCTCTCCGTAGGCCTCGATCTCCAGGCCCTCGCGATCGAGCAGCTCGATCCTCTGGCGATCGAACCTAATCAGTCCGGCATCGGCAAAGGCCCGGAGCGTGCGGCCGATCATCTCGCGGACAGTCCCCAACCGAGCGGCCATATCCGCCTGCGTCCAGCGGCGGGTGACCGCGTCAGCCTCGGCTTGTTCAAGGAGAAAGCGGGCCAAGCGGCCGCGCACGGTGCGGAGCGAGAGGTCCTCCACTAGGTCGGTGAGATGATCCAACCGGTCTGCGAAATCGCGCAGCAGGGCAAGCGCCAGATCCGGAGACGTAGTCACCAATCGGAGAAGGTCCTCCTTGGGGATAGCATGAAGGACGGCCTGGTCGACGGCCTGAGCTGTGGCGTGGTTCACGCCCGGGGACCGGAACAGAGGGACGGTGTTGAAACTACGGCCCGGGCCCAGCTGAGAGAGAACCTGCTCGCGGCCGTCAGGGGACGTGCGTAGAATCCTCACCCGTCCTTCGACGATGAAGTAGGCAGCGCGGCAGGGAGCGCCTTCGTGGATGATGGTCTCTTCGGGACGATAGCCGCGGCGGATCGACAGACCGGCGACGCGGGAAAGGGTCTCCGGGGCGAGATCGGCGAAAAGCGCGATGCGCCGCAAGGACTCGGCATCTGTCTTCATTGCAGGGTGATTGTAGCCTAAGGAGGCCCGCGGGTCAAACCATGCGTCCGTCCTGCCGCGAGCTCAACGCCGATCGGTGAGCAGCCGTCGGTCGTGGATGGAACTCGCGCTTGGCAGCCCTATAAGTTTCGTGCTGGACGGTTTCTGGTATAATATAGGGTCGTGATGAACACAGGGAAAGAATCGAATGAGAGACTTCGGCCCCGAGGCATTATCGCCTGTCTTACGGTCGGGTTCGAGATGCTCACCCAGAGCCTCTCGGTGGTTGCACTGCCGGTAGTGTTGGACCTGATTCTCTGGCTAGGACCCCGGATCTCAGTCGGCCCGTTGTTGCGGGCGATGGTGCCGATGCTGGTCAGTCACTCCTCGGCCAACCCGGAGGTGAGAGGGCAGGTCCAGGAAGCTGTCAGATTGCTGGAGCTGTTTGGGGAGCGTTTCAACCTGCTCTCAGTCTTGGGGGGCATCCCGTTGTTTCAGGTGCCGAGCCTTCTTGCCCGCCGAGCACAAGCGGTTGGCTCGCCTTTGGGAGATCCGCGGGTCGTCTCGGTGTCGAGTGTTCTGACGCTGGTACCCTGGTGGGGCGTTCTTGCCCTCGTCGGGCTGATACTGGGGTTCCTCTACCTGAACGAGATCGCACATCAGGTCACCGATGAGGGCTTGAGTACTCTGACGGCTACCCAGACGCGCGATGGTGAGAAGGTCGCCGAGGCCCGCTCACTGCGGACGGGACTGCAGAAGTTGCTTCGGTTTCTCCTGTTCGTTTTCGGCTTGCTGATCGTCATCTCCGTACTCGTCCCGCTGTGGACATTGATGGTGGCGTTGGGAGCTTCTATCGCTCAACCCCTGGGCATTCTGCTGTGGGTGGCCGGTGTGGGTTTCTTGAGCTACGCTGGCCTCCATCTACTGTTTGTCATACCTAGCATTTTCCTGGGGGGGCGGCGGCTGCTCCACGCTATCGGTGAGAGCGTCGTGCTCAGCCACGTCCATCTCTCGTCAGTGTTGGGTTTTGTCCTGCTCGCTGTAGTGATCTACGAGGGCCTCGGATATGCTTGGTCGTTGCCCAGCAGTAAGTCCTGGGCTATGCTGATTGGTATTCTGGGAAATGCCTTCGTGGCCACGGGTCTCACCAGCGCGATCTTTGTGTTCTACCGGGATCGTTTGGTACTTCGGCATTGGTTAACGAGAACCGCGGACTGATAGGGTAGCGACTGGCGGTTCGGGTGAATCCTTTTGGGTCGCATCAGACATGGACGGTCGACGTTAGGTAGGGCAGACGCTTACGAGATCGCGAGGATGCGCGACGTAGAAAACTGAGGCTATAGCGGGGATTATGGTAGAAGCTAGACTTAAAGAGATAGGTCGATACGAAGCGAGTGACGTACAGGTTCTTGAGGGCCTGGAGGCCGTTCGTCGCCGGCCCGGTATGTACGTCGGAGGTACGGACACTAGAGCGCTCCATCACCTGGTCTACGAGGTGGTGGACAACGCTATTGACGAGGTTCTGGCTGGTGCCTGCGATAGAGTTGAGATCACAATCCATCCGGACTCGTCGGTGACGGTGAAGGACAACGGACGCGGCATCCCGGTCGCGGCCCATCCGGACAAGAAGACCTCCACGTTGGAATTGGTCATGACCACGCTGCACGCTGGCGCGAAGTTCGGCGGCGATGGTTACAAGGTCTCCGGCGGATTGCACGGCGTCGGTGTTTCGGCTGTCAACGCGCTCTCACTGTGGATGGAAGTGATCGTGGACAACCCGCGGGACGGCCGACGGTATCGGCAGCGGTATGAGCAGGGGAGACCGGTCACCCCGGTAGAGGACATCGGTGAGGCCCACGGACAGGGAACTCGGGTCACGTTCCGCTTCGACTCGACGATCTTCGAGGATGTGGCATTCGACTTCGAGACGCTGGCTCAGCGCATGCGAGAGTTGGCCTTTGTCGCTGGGGGCGTTGCTATCCATCTGGTGGACGAACGGAAGGAACCTTTCCCTGAGGAGATGACGTTCTACTTCGAGGGAGGCGTGCGATCCTTTGTCCGGTACCTCAACCGAAATCGAAAGGTCCTTCACGACGAGGTCGTGCATGCCAATCACGATGACAACGGCGTGGGCATTGAGGTGGCGATTCAGTACACCGACGGCTACGCCAAGTCGATGTATGCCTTCGCGAACACGATTCATACGGTTGACGGAGGCACACATCTCACCGGGCTTCGCTCTGGACTGACGCGCATCATCAACGACTATGCCAGGCGAGAAGGGGTCTTGCGGGATAAGGACCCCAACTTCGCCGGAGAGGACATCCGCGAGGGACTGACGGCCATCGTCAGCGTCAAGCATCCCGATCCGCAGTTCGAGAGTCAGACGAAGGTGAAGCTGATGAACGCTGAGGTGAGGGGGATGGTGGAGTCGGTGGTGGCGAACGCTCTTTCGGAGTTCTTGGAGCGGAACTCGCGGACTGCTCGAAGGATCATGAAGAAGTGCCGCACCTCATTCCGGGCTCGTGTGGCAGCGCGCAAGGCGCGCGACTTGGTGATCCGCAAGAGCACACTGGAGAGCCTCACGCTGCCTGGGAAGCTTGCGGACTGCTCCTCCAAGGATTCTGAGAGCACCGAGATCTACATTGTCGAGGGCGACAGCGCTGGCGGCAGCGCCAAGCAGGGGCGTGATCGTCACTTCCAGGCTATTCTCCCGCTGCGGGGTAAGATCCTCAACACCGAGCGAGCGCGCCTGGACCGCATCCTCAAGAACAAGGAAGTTCGAGCGCTCATTTCGGCCCTGGGCACCGGAATCGGTTCACAGTTCGACGTGAGCGGCTTGCGGTACGGACGCGTGATCCTTCTCACAGACGCCGACATCGACGGCGCTCATATTCGGACCCTGTTGTTGACGTTCTTCTTCCGGTATATGCAGCCGTTAATCGAGGCAGGTCACCTCTACATCGCGCAGCCGCCGCTGTATCGTATCTACTCCGGGCGGGAGGAGCACTATGCCTACTCGGAGGAGGAGCGGCGTGAGATTCTGAAGGATATGCGTGGGCGGAACGTCTCCAGTCAGATGTACAAGGGTCTCGGTGAGATGAACCCCGAGCAACTCTGGGAGACGACCATGAATCCCGATAATCGGACACTGCTGCGGGTCAGCATCGAGGATGCAGCGGCGGCTGATCGTACGTTCGACATGCTGATGGGCGCCAGCGTGCCGCCGCGCCGCCGATTCATCCAGACCCACGCCAAGGAGGTCCGTAACCTGGACGTCTAGCCGACGCCGGTCGGCTGTCTTAGGCCCATTGAACACGATCTGTCGCTGTCCGAAGCCCTCAACCACCCGGTTGAGGGCTTCCTGGCGTGACGTTTCGCCACTTGACGTGTTACACCTCTTGAGCCATCAGGGTCTACCAGGACCCTGCTTCTTGGTCTAGACACGCTGAAGTAGGAGCTGGTAATAGGAGGAGTATCTATGGAAGAACGCGTCGTAATCACAGGGCTGGGTGCGGTCACGCCTCTCGGCAACGACGTGCCGACGATGTGGGAAGGTCTTCTCAACGGGCATAGTGGTATCGATCGGGTGACTAGGTTCGATGCTTCGGACCTGGACGTACAGATTGCAGGTGAGGTGAAGGACTTCAACGCGAGAGAGTTGCTCGGGGTGCGCGCAGCGCGGCGGAATGACCGGTTCGCCCTGTTTGCTCTGGCAGCTGCTCGCGAGGCCATCGCCGATGCACGGCTGAGCTTTGAAGAAGCGGGAGACGGCGTTAGGGAGCACGTCGGCGTACTGGTGGGCACCGGGATCGGCGGCGTGCTTACACTGCTGGAGGAGTACGACGTTCTCAGGGAACGAGGTCCCCAGCGGGTCAGTCCTTTTATGGTCCCGAAATTGATGCCCAACGCTGCCGCTGCTGCCATCGCCATCGACCATGATCTGCACGGACCCAACTTCTCGCTCAACTCTGCTTGTGCCACGGGCTCCCACGCTATAGGAGAGGCAGCCGGGCTCATCCGACGAGGCATGGCCGACGTCGTGATTTGTGGGGGCAGCGACGCCGGGACGCACCGGTTATCCGTCTCTGCCTTTGCCAACATGAAGGCCCTATCGACCCGGAATCATGAGCCCCAGCGGGCGAGCCGGCCCTTTGATGCCGAGAGAGACGGCTTTGTGATGAGCGAGGGGGCCGGGGTGCTGGTTCTCGAGAGCCTCAAGCACGCCAGGAAACGAGGCGCGGTCATCCGGGCAGAGTTGATTGGGTACGGTGCTACCTCTGACGCCTACCATATCGCTGCCCCGGCCGAGTCAGGGGACGGGGCCGCCCGCGCTATGGCTATGGCACTCAGCGATGCCGACCTACCGGCCAGCGAAGTGGATTACATCAATGCCCACGGCACGTCGACATCCCTCAATGATCCTGTCGAGACGCAGGCCATTCGTCGCGTCTTCGGAGATCACGCCGAGCGGCTCGCTGTCAGTTCGACCAAATCGATGATGGGTCACCTCATGGGGGCAGCCGGCGCGGTCGAAGCCATTATCTGCGTTAGGAGCCTCGAGACGGGCTGGGTGCCCGCCACCATCAACTACGAGCATCCTGACCCGGCCTGTGATCTTGATTATGTGCCCAACGAGGCTCGAGAGCTGAAGCCGTATGTCGCGCTCTCGAACGCCTTTGGCTTTGGCGGTCACAACGGCTGCGTTCTACTCCGCCGATGGGAACCCGCCGCGGGCTTGTCGGACGGGGACGGGGCCTGATGTCTCCGGCTCACGTGGTCGGATGGGGCAAATACGTCCCGGAGCGAATCCTGACGAACGATGATCTGGCAGAGATGGTGGAGACGTCCGACGAGTGGATCCGTACGCGCACCGGGATCTCGGAGCGGCGCATCGCCGGAGAGGATGAAACGACGGCCAGCATGGCGACTCAGGCGGCCTGGCGGGCGCTCGAGACCGCCGGGCTGGCTCCTGCACAGGTTGACTTGATCATCGTAGCGACGGCTACCCCGAACCACGCCTTTCCGGCGACTGCGTGCCTGGTGCAGGATGCCCTGGGAGCTAAGAACGCGGCGGCCTTCGATCTCTCGGCGGGGTGTACTGGCTTCGTGTACGCGCTCTCCGTGGCCGCCGACGTGATCGCCGGCTCGGGTCATGGATTGGCGACGGACAGGTCAGGCGAGACCTCTACAGCTCTCGTCATTGGTGCTGAGACGCTTTCCCGCATCACGGATTGGGCGGACCGGACCACGTGTGTGCTGTTTGGCGACGGAGCAGGAGCGGTCGTGCTCCAGTCCAACGGGGCCCGGGGAGGCATCCTCGCAGCGACGCTGGGTGCCGACGGCTCTGGGGCTGATCTGCTCCGTCTGCCGGCGGGAGGAAGTGAGGAGCCGGCCTCGCATCGCTCCGTGTCTCAGCGGCATCACTATCTGGAGATGCGAGGGCGGGAGGTGTTTCGCTTCGCCGTCCGGGCCATGCCGGATGCTGTACGGGAGGCGCTTCAGCAGGCTGAGCTGACGGTCGTTGATTTAGATCTTCTGATTCCTCACCAGGCTAACCAACGTATTCTGGAGGCGGCGGCACGAGCTCTTGATCTGCCGTCGGAAGTTGTCTATAGTAACGTGGGCCGCTACGGCAATACGTCGGCGGCGTCGATCCCTATTGCCCTGTGCGAGGCGGCGGACGAAGGCCTCATTCAGCGAGACGATGTGGTAGTCTGCGTCGGCTTTGGGGCTGGCCTGACCTGGGGCGCGGCGGCTGTGCAATGGAGTGTCCCACTACCGTTGGGGGCGGCGTCGGTGTGGAGGAGGGGACGCTACACGGCGCTCCAGAGCTACGCGTGGCTGCGCTCGATGGCGCGTCGGCTGGTGCGCTGGTTGTTCTCTCGTGGTATGAAGGAGTAGGCATGGGCAAGGATCAAGAGACAGGACTAGAGGATGGAAGGTCGCATTTAGAGGTGGAGACCCCGCTCGAGCGTCTCGAAGCGATGCGTGATAAGGCTCGTGTGGGTGGGGGCCAGCAGCGCATTGAGCGACAGCATGAGAAGGGGAAGCTGACGGCAAGGGAGCGCATCCACACCCTACTCGATCCTGGTACCTTTCACGAACTGGACCCCTTTGTGACCCACCGAGCGACGGCCTTCGGACTGGCCGAACGGCGGACGCCGGGGGACAGTGTGGTCACCGGCTGGGGAGCAGTAGACGGGCGGAAGGTGTACGTCTTCGCTCAGGACTTCACGGTCATGGGCGGGTCGGTGGGTGAGGTTCACGGTCAGAAGGTTTGCAAAGTGCTCGATCTGGCGCTGGAGAACGGAGCACCGGTGATCGGCATCAACGACTCCGGCGGCGCGCGTATTCAGGAGGGCGTGGACTCGCTGAATGCCTATGGGGAGATCTTCTACCGGAACACGCTGGCCTCGGGCGTGGTGCCGCAGCTGTCGATCATCGCCGGTCCCTGCGCGGGGGGAGCCGTTTACTCGCCAGCCTTGACCGACTTCGTCTTTATGGTCGAGCGAACAGGGCGTATGTTCATTACCGGCCCGGACGTGATCCGATCGGTGACGCAGGAGGAAGTGACGGCGGAGGACTTGGGCGGTACGGAGGTTCACACTCGGCGCAGCGGCGTAGCCCACTTTGCGGCGCGGAGCGAAGAGAAGAGCTTTGAACTGGTGCGGGAGCTGCTCTCCTATCTGCCCTCAAACAATGCCGAAGATCCACCCTACGTCGCCCCGGTCGATTCACCGGACCGAATGGACAGGGCCCTCGACACGATGGTGCCGCAGGATCCGTCGGAACCCTACGACATGACGGCGATCATCGAGCGCATTGTTGATGGTGGAGAGTTCCTTCAGGTGCACGAGCGGTACGCGACCAATCTCGTCGTCGGCTTCGCGCGGATGGGCGGCCATGTGGTGGGGCTGGTTGCTCAGCAGCCGCCGGTTCTGGCGGGTGTACTCGATATTGATGCAGCGGATAAGGGAGCGCGGTTCATCCGTTTCTGCGATGCCTTCAATATTCCCCTCCTCACACTGGTCGACACGCCCGGCTTCCTGCCCGGGCTCGAGCAGGAGCATGGCGGTATCATCCGCCATGGGGCGAAGATGATATACGCTTACGCAGAGGCGAGCGTGCCCAAGATCTCCATCGTCACGCGAAAGGCGTACGGCGGGGCCTACATCGTGATGAGTTCCAAGGCGCTGCGTGGAGACCTCTGCCTGGCGTGGCCCGGCGCAGAGATCGCGGTGATGGGCCCCCAGGGGGCAGTGGACATCGTCTTCCGCCGTCAATTGAAGGAGGCGGAGGACCGGGAGGCGCTGCGGGAGCGGTTGGTGCAGGAGTACCGCCAGGAGTTCGCACATCCATATGTGGCAGCGAGACGCGGTTACCTCGACGATGTGATTGCGCCGCGCGAAACGCGTCCCCGGGTCATACGGGGCCTGGAAATGCTGCAGGATAAGCGCGTGCAGCGGCCCCCGAGAAAGCACGGAAGTATTCCACTCTAGGACAGGGGGGCGTCGACGGCACGAGGTTCCCTTCCGAGGCGGAGACGATGGATCAGAGAGTCTCGGCGATAGAAGGGGTTGCTTCTCTGCTGGCGGGGGTCTTGGAGCTCCCTCTGAGAGCATTTGGTGGGTCGATGATAGGTTCTGAGAGAGCAAACGTGTTACCATTGCCGGTCGTGACAGCTGGAAATGAGGACGAGGTGAATCAGAATGCCCGATAAGGTTCTCGTGGCGAATCGGGGCGAAATCGCGGTGCGTGTGCTGCGCACCTGTCGCGAACTCGGTCTGAGGACGGTGGCCGTTTTCTCAGAGGCTGACCGGAATGCGCCTCACGTGCGGTATGCGGATGAGGCGTACTGCATCGGGCCGCCCCTGGCCGGCGAAAGCTATCTGCGAGGTGATCGCATCGTCGAGGCTGCGCTCAAGGCCGGCGCGCAGTTGGTCCATCCAGGGTACGGGTTCCTCGCCGAGGCGCCGGCTTTCGCCGAAGACTGCATAGACGCAGGACTCACATTCGTGGGTCCGCGGCCGGATACCATGAGGCTGTTGGGCGACAAACCCGCTGCTCGAGACGTCGCTCTTGGTCTCGGTATTCCTGTGGTTGAAGGGTCTGCTTCCGATCTTAATGACTTGGGCTTGCTAGCAGCGGCGGATCGGATTGGGTACCCGGTGATGCTTAAGGCAGTGGCGGGTGGGGGCGGTATGGGCATCCGCGCCGCTCACTCGCGACAGGAGTTGAAGGAAGCCATCCCCAGGGCAAGACAAGAAGCCTCTGCGGCCTTCGGCGATGGGGCGGTCTACCTGGAACGTCTGGTGGAGAACGCCCGTCACATCGAGGTTCAGTTGCTGGGCGACCAGGACGGTCAGATCGTCCACCTGGGCGAGCGCGAATGCTCGATCCAGCGCCGCCACCAGAAGCTGATTGAGGAGGCGCCGTCGCGGGCCTTGGGCGACGCGCTGAGGCAGCGGATCCACCGAGCCGCCCTCCAGATCGGTCGGGCGGTCGGCTACGTAAGCGCCGGCACCGTGGAGTTTCTACTGGATCGGGAAGGACGATTCACCTTCATGGAGGTCAATCCGCGGCTGCAGGTGGAGCACACGGTGACTGAGGCGATTACGGGCGTTGACATCGTCAAGGAACAGCTCCGTATCGCGGCGGGACGCGAGCTGCGCTACACCCAGGAGGACATTGCACCTCGGGGCTGGGCGCTCGAATGCCGCATCCTGGCCGAGGATCCGAACCGCGGATTCGCGCCAAGCGTGGGGCGGGTCACACGACTGCGGGAGCCGGCGGGGCCGGGCGTGCGTGTTGACAGTGGAATCGCCGAAGGCACGACCGTCACGCCTCACTACGACTCCCTTCTGGCGAAGTTAATCGCCTGGGGGGAGACGAGGGCGGTCGCCATCGTGCGTATGCGGCGCGCGCTGGAGGAGTACCAGATTGCCGGTGTGGCGACGACCCTGGATCTCTACCGGGCACTGATGGACAGCACCCGCTTCCTCGGGGGTCAATTCCATACCGGCTTCATCGAGGAGAAGCTCCGCGGCACGGAGGGTGACGCTGATGAGGAGTTGATGGGCCGCTGGGCTGCCGATGCTGATCGACGGCTAGCGGCGGCTGTGGCCGCGGCGGTCCTCGATCACCGGCGGCGCGAGGGACGGGAATGCAGGCCAGGCCGCTTCAGCCGCTGGAAGATGCTCGGCCGCTGGGAGCTGATGAAGAGGTGGTAATCGATCGATGTGATTTGGTGAGGTATTGGGAAGGAGTATGGTGATGAAGTACACGGTTATGGTTGACGGGGACGTGTTTGAGATTGAGGTTGGTCCCGGCGGTCGGGCCTGGGTTAACCAAGAGCCCTACGAGGTCGATCTGCGGCGCATAGATGGGAGCGGCGAGTACTCCCTCTTGATGGATAATCGCTCGTACGAGGTCCACGTTGCTGACAGCGATAACGGGCACCGCTGGGTGACGGTTGGTGGTCGCCTCTATCGGACCGAGCTGCAGCGCGGCCACGGCGTCGCCGGGAACGGCCGGACGGGCGCTGAAGAGAGCGATACCGGAACGGAGCAGGGGGTTGCGGCCTTCGTGCAGGTGCGGGCGCCTCTGCCGGGACGGCTGGTGGAGCTGCGCGTGCAGGAGGGAGAGCCCGTCGAGGAACAGCAGGTAGTTGCCGTGCTCGAATCGATGAAGATGAATCTAGAGGTACGCGCTTCCCGGGCTGGCGTTGTGCGCGACGTCTGCGTGGCGTCGGGGCAGCAGGTGGCCCAGGATCAGGAGCTGGCAATCCTGTCAGCGAATGGTGGCTCACGTTCTAGCGATAACGGGTAGAGGCAGCCTCTACCCGGTCCCTCCACCACACTTCCTGTCTAGCCAGCGGCAGCCACAACCCCTTCCCCGTCTATCCTCGTCTCGACCGGATCTGAGCAGCATCTCTTCTTTCTGACAACTTGTTCAAGCCAGTCTTTGCTGGTATTATCGGATTCACCGACAACCGCTTCTTTCCGATCTCCGGGAGGTTCTATGCGCATCCGGTCAGTCACCCTTGACACCAACGTACGCTACCCCATCGATATCGAACGCTTTGCCCAGTTCAAGGTCTTTCAGCAAACGGCACGCGCGCGCTTCGAAGAGGCGGGTCTGGAGGTACAGACTGTACGGCTGGCGACTCAACCGTTTCCGACGATCCTTCGCGGTCAGGGTGCCAGCGTCGCAGCGCCGTTTGCCCGCGCCTTGGAGGCCGCCTGCGCCGACCACGGGATCGATTACTGCTCTATTGGTCCGGCGGTGACCCCGGATCTGCACGCTGATCTCTCCTACATCGAGGCGATTCCTGAGATCATCCGTACGACGGAGGCCGCGTTTACCTCGGTCTTGGTGGCGAGTAGGGAGAGCGGGATCCATCTGGAAGCCGTGGCGAAGTCGGCCGAGGTGATTGCGGAGATCGCCCGGACGACTCCCGCTGGCTTCGGCAACCTTCGGTTAGCTGTCTTGGCGAACTGCGGGCCTGGTTCGCCCTTCTTTCCTGTTTCATACCACGATGGGGATGAGACGCGGTTCTCCATCGCCACCGAGGCCGCCGACCTGGCAGTGGAAGCCTTCTCCGGCGCTGGTAGCCTAGAGGAGGCCGGTGCGGGATTGACGAGGCGCATCGAGGAGATGGCTGGGGTCATCGAAGGTATCTCGAAGGAGTTGGCGGGCGACTCAGGGTTCACCTACGGCGGTATCGACTTCTCGCTGGCGCCCTTTCCGGAGACGGACCGCAGCATCGGGCACGCCATCGAGAGGCTGGGCGTGAGCCGTTTTGGGAGCAGCGGTACGCTTTTCGCTGTGGCGTTCATCAAGCGGGCGATCGAGGCAGCGGCCTTCAAACGTTGCGGCTTCTCTGGTGTTATGCTGCCGGTTTTGGAGGATCAGACCCTGGCTGACCGCAGCGTCGATGACTTATTCACTCTCGACAGCCTTCTGCTCTACTCCACGGTCTGTGGAACCGGGCTCGATACGATCCCGCTCCCCGGGGATATCACCACGGAGGAACTCTCGGCCGTTCTCCTGGACACAGCCACGCTCTCATTGGTCGCGGATAAGCCGTTGACGGCGCGACTGATGCCGATTCCGGGTAAGGAGTCGGGTGAAGTGACGGACTTCGATTTTGCCTATTTTGCCAACGCCAGCATTTTGGAGGGGCGCGGATCGGGTGCACCGGGCATCTTCGACCGGGGCGGCTCTCCGACGCTCTAGGGCGCAGGCCTCCTCCTACGTGTATCCTTTTGCTGTGGCGAGAATGCGATAACTGCTCAGGAGTCCGAATGAAGCCTTTCCGCCTTGCTTTGGCTCAGATCAACACCACCGTCGGGGACATCGACGGGAATGCCCGGAAGATCATCGCGGCGGTGGAGCGCGCTCGGCGGGTGGGCGCGGACCTCGTTGCCTGCCCGGAGTTAGCGATTACTGGCTATCCGCCCGAGGACTTGCTGCTCAAGCCAGCCTTCGTGGAGGCGAATCTGGCCGCATTGCACGAGGTTGCCGCGGCGACACGAGGGCTCACGGCCGTTATGGGGTTCGCCGATGCCGACGGCGACGTCTACAATGCAGCCGCGGTACTCCACGATGGTCGGCTGGTCAGCGTCTATCGCAAGCGCTATCTACCGTCGTACGGGGTCTTCGATGAAGACCGCACCTTCCAGGCGGGACAGGAGAACGCTGTCTACTCTCGGGGTGAGGTGCTGTTGGGTATCAGCATCTGCGAGGACATCTGGTACCCGGCGGGTCCACCGCAAGAGCAAGCGCGAGCCGGCGCGCAGGTGCTGGTCAACATCTCGGCCTCTCCCTACCACGCCGGCAAAGGCACTGACCGGGAGCGGATGCTGAGGACGCGGGCTGCAGACAACGTCAGCGTGGTCGCCTTCTGCAACTTGGTGGGCGCGCAGGATGAACTGGTCTTCGAAGGCCGCAGCGTGGTGATCGACGCCAACGGTGAGGTGATCGCCCGCGCGGCCCAGTTCCAGGAAGATCTCCTCATCGCTGACGTGGATGTGCGCCACGTCTTTCGCCGCCGGCTCCACGACCCCCGGCGGCGCAAACTGCCCGCTGTCGACCTGCCGCGCATTGCGCTGCCGTCGGTCTCGGCGGACTCAGAGGGCGGGACCGGACGTGATCCCGCAGAACGAAGACGGGCCTCCGATCCCCAGTCCCGCGTGCAGGAACCTCTATTGCGGCTGGAGGAGATCTACGGCGCTCTGACCCTGGGCCTGGCCGACTATGTGCGCAAGAACGGATTTGAGAGGGTAGTCATGGGTGTGTCGGGCGGCGTCGATTCCGCTCTCGCAGCCTGCATCGCAGCGGATGCATTGGGGCCGGAAAAGGTGACCGGCGTGGCGATGCCCTCGCGCTACTCGGCCTCGTTCAGCGAGACCGACGCGGCCCGTCTGGCGGAGAATCTGGGGATCGATTTCCTCGTCATTCCCATTGAACAGATCTTTCAGGCCTACCTGGATACGCTCTCGGACGTGTTTGCCGACGAGGAGCCCGGTGTGACGGAGGAGAACCTCCAGGCCCGGACCCGGGGAAACCTGCTCATGGCTCTCTCCAATAAGTTCGGTTGGATGGTGGTGACCACAGGGAACAAGAGCGAGATGAGCGTCGGCTACGCCACCCTTTACGGCGACATGGCAGGCGGTTTTGCCGTGATCAAGGACGTGCCCAAGACTTTGGTGTATGAGCTCTCCCGTTGGCGGAACGACCAAGGGGACGCCCCTGTCATCCCAGAGCGCGTGTTGACCCGTCCTCCATCGGCAGAGCTGCGGCCGGATCAGAAAGACACCGACAACCTGCCTCCCTATGAGAAGCTGGACCCGATCCTGGAAGCGTACGTAGAGCAGGACATGGGCCTGGACAGCATCGTGGCTCTTGGCTACGATGAGTCGTTGGTCCGAGAGGTGATCCGGATGGTGGATGACAACGAGTATAAGCGTCGGCAGGCGCCGCCCGGGGTGCGCATCACGGCCCGAGCGTTCGGCAAGGACCGCCGTTTACCCATCACAAACGACTTTGAGGCGGGCTAAGCGTCTGAGGCCATAAGCGGTGCGTGTTCGGGAACTCTGCTCCTGAAACTACCTCTCCATCAACCGTATGGAACTGTTCACCCCTGGCGGCCGGCAGTGTCCTAGACGTTAGAAGGGTCGACTCACGAGTCTGTCACGGCCGTCGACCGCTCGGGGCCAGACCGACGTGGTGCCAGCACGATGAAGCCGCTGGCAGCGCAAGCTGGTGATTGCCTTCTGTTGATCTTGTAGTATACTGACCCGTTGAACGGTATCAGCTTGGTGGCGTTGCGCTGAAGACGTGCCCGTAAGGGCAACTACAACGAAGGAGGAAATCTGTGTCTCCAAGTGTGAAGGCGGGTCTGATCGGAGCTGCCGTGGCGGTGGTGCTGGCGCTGTTAGGGCTGATCCCATGCCTCGGTTGCATCGCGTCTCTACTGGCCCTGGTGCTCTACGTCGGGGTAGGAGTCATGACGGCGAGGTGGATGAAGCCCCCGCGAGAACCAGGGAAAGCCGCCGGTCAGGGTGCGGTTGCAGGCCTTATTGCGGCACTCGGCTGGGGCATCACTAATCTGGTCATCAGCGTGATTCGCTTCGCGGTCGGCGGCGGTCAGGCGGCTGTGATGCGTCAGTTCCGCCAGTTACCACCCGAGCTTCGCGAATCCTGGCGAGATCTGGGCTTTGATCCGAGCACGCTGGCCAGTCCGCTGGTCGGTGTGGGCGGCTCCGCGCTCTGCTGCGGCCTGGCGCTGCTGCTGGCTGCGGCCCTGGGAGCAGCGGGTGGCGCCATCACCGTCTCTCTGCAGCGGGGATCTGAACCCTCGGTTTAGCGCCTGCCACACCGTTTGTCATTCCGCTGGGCCCCGAGCCCGCTCTCGATGTCCGGCGTCCGGTTTGGTGAAGAGGTTCCGGTCTGGCGTGGTGACCAGACCGGGCCTGTTTTGGTGTCAGAGCCGCGCGAAGACGTTTCCAGATAAAGAGGCTAGGATACACCTTGTCAGAGCATAAGCCGGAAGATGGGTCCTCGTTTCTAGCTCGGTTGATCCTTCCATCGACGCGGGCCTTCGTGCGCGACTCACGGTGCCTATCGGGGCATTCCTTCTTTGACCGGCTGCATGGTTACGCCTACGCACGATGGCCCTATTTGTATATCGGGATCGCAACCGGCGAGCATCCTCTGGCTCGGTTTCTGAGTCCGATAGCGCGCTGGGCCCTGAACGCTTTCGGCCACAGATCCAGGGAGGTCCGATCCGACGAGGGCGCTGCCTTTGCCGACGCCTACCACGGGAAGGCGGTGCCGCTGGGGTTGGCGAAGCAGTTGGTGACGGTGAACCAGGAGATCCGCCTGGAGAATCTGGAGCACGTGATCCCCTACGGTCGCGCCCGGGACATCGTGCTGAAGAATCCGGATCATATCGTGGTATTGGACTGTCCGTGCCGCGACGCGCGGGAGGATCCCTGTGAGCCTCTGGACGTCTGTCTCATCATCGGGGAGCCCTTCGCCAGCGTTGTCGCGGACCATCATCCCCGGCGGGCGCGCTGGATAACGCCTGAGGAAGCTGTGGACATCCTCCGTGCTGAGGACGAGCGCGGACACGTCCACCACGCCTTCTTCAAGGATGCCATGCTGGACCGGTTCTATGCTATCTGCAACTGCTGCAGCTGCTGTTGCGGAGCGATGCAGGCTCACCGATCCGGCGTGCCGATGCTGGCTCCCTCCGGCTACGCGAGTGAGGCCGACGTTGACCTTTGCACCGGCTGCGGCTCATGTACGCAGAGTTGTCCGTTCGGCGCGATGTCACTCCGGGACGGTCTGGTAGCGGTCGACCGCGAAACGTGTATGGGCTGTGGCGTCTGCGTCTCAACATGCGGTCAGGGGGCGCTGACGCTTGTGCGTGACGAGAGCAAGGGAGAGCCGCTGGACGTCCGCGTGCTGCTCGCGTCTACAGCTTAGTCAAGAGGAGCGATTCATGCCTCTACCGAGGCAGAGAAGAACGTCGCAGGGCTCATCTCGGTCTCGGGTGTGGGAGTAGTTCAGAAGCCGGATCATCTCGTCAGTGCGTTCTCCCCTGTCGACCCATGCGGCGGTGCTGAACTGGCCCGTCGTGTCGCTTGATCGGCAGTTCATCTACCCGGCTGCGACGCAGCCGATGTCCTCCAGACTGGCGTGGACGGCCTCCATAGGTATACGCCAGGATCTGGAGCGTTAAGAGAAGTGGACGTGGCATGCATAAGACTAGAAGGCGAATTGAGAAAGGATGATATGAAAAAGAGAATCTGGTTGCCGATAACGTTGTTAGTACTGGCCTCGCTGGGTTGCTCAGTCTTCGGACGGGCGCGGGAGGCTATCGAGATAGGGAAGGAGGCCGCTACCAGGGTGTCCGAGGTGGCTACCGTCGTCGATGAGGAGGGCGTCGCGACCCTCATGCCGGACGTCTCCGAGGACGCGCCCTCCGGGGAGGAGTCTTCGTCCGATCAGAGCGGGGAAGAGTCCACGTCTGAAGAGAGCTCTCAGGAGGAGCCGCCCAAGCCGGAGCTGGACGCTGATGCGCTGACCGGGCTGGAGAGCTACAAGGCCCGCTTTGCGGCGGAATGGAAGCCGGAGAACGGCGAGGGAGAATCGTTCATATTCGAGGAAGCTCATACCCGGACGCCCAGCGCTCAAAGGCTGGTCATCAAGGGCATGTCCGAGGACGAGAGCATGGAGATCGTTCAGATCGAGGATCAGTCGTGGATGTGCAGCGCCGGGTCTTGCACGCAGATGCAGGCGGACCCGGAGGAGCTGGCTTCCGGCTTCAGCGACGCGGCCATGTTCGACCCTGCTGGCGTGTGGGACGACGCCGATCCCACCTTCCTTGGTCGCGAGAAGGTCAACGACATCCAGACGCGCCACTATGAGCTCAATCTGACGGCGGTGCAGGCGGCCTTCCTGGCTCAGGGCGACGTTTCAGACCTGAGCGGCGAGATCTGGATCGCGGACGAACCGGACCTGCCAGAGCTCACGGTGCGCTTCGAGATGGCCTGGACCGAGAAGCGGCAGGAGGTCACGGGGCAGGGTTCCTTTTTCTACGAGACCTACGACCTGAATGCTCCCTTCTCCATCGAACCCCCCGAGGGTGCAGAGAAGAGCGGCCTTCCTGAAGACGTGCCGGCGTACCCCGATGCCTCGGAGCTTTTCAGCATGGCGGGCATGACCACGTTCGAGACGGCGGACCCCGTCTCCGACGTCGGGGATTTCTACCGCGAGAATCTGGCCGCCCAGGGTTGGACGATCGGCTCTGACGATGAGATGGAGGGCATGGTCCAACAGGTCTGGAACAAGGACGAGCGCACGCTGACGCTGATCGTCTCCGAAGCGGAGGGCGCCACGAGCGTGATGATCAGCATCGAGGGCGGAAGCTAGACGGAGAACGACCACCTATCGCCGCCAGACGATTGAGGCGGCGTATGAAACCGGAGGCAGACCATGCCTCCGGTTTCTGATTTTCGGCGTCAATCCGTCGACCGCCGCGTTTCGACCGACTGCTGATTCTCAACGCGGGCGCAACAACAGCGTATACAGGAACAGGCGAACGTCGCGTCACCCTCCAGAGCTGCCGAGTTCCTACTCAAACAGCCGCGTAATCTCGTCTCTGTCAAAGGTTGGGAGAGGCCGCTCGCGGCCCGCGCCCCGTAGAAGTCTACCCTTTTCCCGTTCCACCACGCGGCCGATACGGGCGCCGGCAATGCCGGCCTCCTCCAGCGCTGCTAGAATGGCGCCAGCATCGGTGCGATCAACGGCGAGCAGGAGAGCGCCTGAGGCGATTAAGCCCAGAGGATCGAGCCCGAGGGCCCGGCAGAGAGCGCTTGTCTCCTCAAACACCGGAATAGAGGCTTCGTCGATGACGAGACCGACGTCCGCAGCCTCTGCCAGCTCCCAGAGGCCCATAGCGAGGCCGCCCTCGGTGGGATCGTGCATGGCGTGGACGTCGCCGCTGTCCAGAGCCACAGCCGCGTCCCGGACCACGCTGATGCCGGGGTCGTGCAGAAAACCGCGGCCGCGCTCCACCAGGGAGGGATCGACGGCTTTCAGATCCTCTCCCTTCTCCCGGGCAATGATGGCCGTCCCTTCCACGGCTATCCCTTTCGTCAGGAGCAGTTCATCTCCCACACGTGCCCCTCCCGGTCGTACGAACCTGTCGGGCTCCACTTCCCCCAGCATGAAACCTGCCACGATTGGGCGGTCGAAGCCGTGGGTGATCTCGGTATGTCCGCCCACCAGCGCGACGTCGAGTTCCCCGCACGTGTTGGCGATCTGACGGAAGATCTCGTCGACGAGGGCCTCGTCCGTCCCTTGCTGAGGAAGGAGCAGCGTGGCGAGAAACCAGCGGGGAGAAGCTCCCGTACACGCCACGTCGTTAGCGTTGACGTGGACCGCGTACCAGCCGATTTCGTCGGTGGCGAAGGTGATGGGATCTGTCTTGGCCACCAGATAACGACCTGAACGACCCCGGTCGTCTTGGAAGGCTATCACGGCGGCGTCGTGTCCGATGCCGGGCCCCAGGACAATTCGGTCATCCGACGACCCATAACGGTCAAACAGCCGAGTCAAGTGCTCGGGCGGCAGTTTGCCCAGGGGATATGAGTGGTTCATCGATTTCTTACACCTCTTTTCCTCTCATCAGCCGAACAGCTCCCCTCTAGAGACAAGAGAGACGAGCCCATTGGTTGGCGGCTTGTTGGATCAGCGCCTCCTGCTGCGTGTTCATTCTACTGCAGTTGAGGCAGATCACAAGACGGGGGGTGATAGCGCGGGGGTCGGCTGAACTCGACCGGAGGCGGACTGGCACGTCGAGCCGGCTGGGCTATAATCGATCGGGATGCCTCGCCCGCGAACGGCTCGATCTTCGCGGCGAGTGTTAAGCGGCAGCTGGTTCTTTTGGAACGCGTAGTGTTGGAGGTGCCGGTGGACGAGAGAAGTGCTCCTCAGGGCTCCGGGTGCGGGCGCCGCCTGGGCGCGGCGGTGGCGTTACTCTGGTTGGCTGCAGCGCCGGTGGTCTCTACGCTCCTGGTGAATGCTGTCGTCGGCGACCGGGTGGGACCTGAGGCTGGCGACGGTATCGCCATACTGCTGACTGGCCTCGCCCTGATAGTTCCCTTTGTGGGTCTGGCACGGCTCCTCAGCCGCCGGCCGAGCGGGGACCAGATGAGAGCCACCGCCAGCAGCCTGGCCATCGTGAGCGGCTACGTGGTGTTGGATGCAGCCATACGTCTGGCGCTGCCCTCGCGTCAGTTCCTCGTACCTCTCCGAAGCCGATACCTTGTGGCCGCCCTGCGTACCGTGATCCTTGTGCCCTACGCGGTGCTTGCCGCCCGCTTAGGTCCTCGCTGGGCGGGGATATCCCAGCGCCCGACACAGACGTGGCTGAGACTGGGGAAGGCCGAATGGGCGATAGGCCTGCTCTCCCTCGCTGCAGCCGCTCTCGTGACCCTGCCGTGGCCGGTGACCGGCGCCCTGGGCGACAGCCTTGCCAGTCTGGCCCTGACCGCACAGTTGTCCTCTCTGGTCGTGTCTCAGGTGCTGATCTTCTGGGGCGTCATCTTCGTCGTGCTGACGAGCACCTTCTCTCGGACGGAAGGGGCGGCCGTGACGACGATTCTGATCTACCTCCTGTCGGCTTTTGGCGGCGTGCTGACCCGCAGCAACTGGGGAGCGGTGACGTACGGTCTCTTTCTGGTACCCCTGGCGTTCCTACTGACCGAGCTTCGAGCGCGGGGTGGGGGCGTCCTCGCTTTGATGCCGTTGGCGCTCTGCTACCCGCTCATTCCGCAGCTCTTCGTCGATCCCCGCGACGCTCTTGCCCAGGGGATTCCTGAAGTGCAGCACGTGATCAGCTACCTCGTCGTTGCTCTAGCCGCGATGACCCTGGGCTTCCTCCTCTGGCTGGGGCGGCGGGCCCGGAAGAAGCGGGACCGCGGCTCCTCCGGCGCCGCAGGACGCCGGCGTGCTAGTTTCTCGTCCGTCGTGGCTGTAGCGGCCGTGCTGAGCTGGGGGCTTTGGGCCGGGCTCTATCTGTTCGCCGGCGAGCCCGGGTTCTTCAATCACGGCTTCTTGATCATTCTGGAGGAGCAGGCGAACCTGGAGTCGGCCCGCGGAGTCGATGGGCGAGAGGCGCGCCTGGAAGCAGTGCGTCAGGCCTTGGTTGAAACGGCCGAGGAGAGCCAGGGTCCCGTCCTCGGTGAGCTGGACGCCCGGAATGTTCCGTATCGGCGCTACTACGTGATGAACATGGTGCGGGTGGACGGTCACCGCTGGTTGATGGAACAGTTTGCGGCGCGGTCGGGCGTCCGCCAGGTCATCCTCAATCCCAACGTGCGGATCTACCCGCGCCGCATCCCGCTCCCCTACGGCGGCGGGGCCAGCAGCCCCGGCGTCCAGGCGAACCTGGCGGCCGTTCGCGCTGACGAGGCCTGGGAGCTGGGCGTTCGAGGGAGCGGCATCGTCGTCGGTGGGCAAGACACGGGCTATGACTGGGATCATCCTGCGCTGAAGCCTCACTACCGCGGGTGGGACGGCGAGGGGGCCAGCCACGACTACAATTGGCACGATGCGTGGGCTGACACGCGAGAGCCGTTCGACGACGGATCCCATGGGACTCACACCATGGGCATCGTGCTGGGCGACGATGGGAGGGACAACCGCACCGGCGTTGCACCGGAGGCGGCGTGGATCGGGTGTCGCAACATGCGCCGAGGGATCGGCAATCCCGGTTCCTATGCCGAGTGTATGGAGTTTCTGTTTGCCCCTTATCCGCTGGGCGGCGATTCATTCCGCGACGGAGATGTGCGAAGGGGGGCTCACGTGACTAACAACTCCTGGGGGTGCCCGTGGATGGAGGGGTGCTTCTCAGAGACCCTGCGGCCCGCGGTGGACGCACTCCGAGCAGCCGGGATCATGACCGTGGTCAGCGCTGGCAACGACGGGCCGGCGTGCAGCACCGCCACGACGCCGCCAGCCAACTATGACGGCGTTTTCACGGTCGGGGCGACGACGAATGAAGGAGGCATCGTGGGCTTCAGCAGCCGGGGGCCGGCGCACGGCTTGATCAAACCCGATATTGCCGCACCCGGGCGGCAGATTCGGTCCAGCGTGCCTGGTGGAGCGTACGCTACTGCGAGCGGGACCTCGATGGCCGCGCCGCACGTCGCGGGCGCCGTGGCTCTCGTCTGGTCTGCTGAGGCGACCATGATCGGCGAGGTGGAGGCGACCGAGGCGCTCCTCTGTCGGACGGGGGTGCCGAAACCCGTCAGTCAGTCCTGTGAGGCGGCATCGGCACCAGAAGGCCCGCTGACTGCGGCCGCGACGACGGCCGCATGTGCGTGTGGAGGCGTGCAAGGGGCGCCGAACAACGTCTATGGATGCGGCATGCTGGATGCCGGGGCTGCTGTGGAGAGGGTGCTCGAGGAGTAGGCCCCTGTCGGAAAGCCGGTATGCCTGATTCGGGGCCGTCCTTCTGCTGGGCGCAGGATGGGGACCTCGTTCCGGCCCGCTCCGACTGGATGCTGCCCGCTCTAACCTTCGCGCAGGAAGCGCTTGAGAGCGTTCAGGGCGGCCAGGAGCAGCTCCTCACCAAGAGCCTCCATGTCAATGTCAATAAAGACCTTCTCCTCCGGCATGCGATCATCCAGCTGCCGCAGTTCGTCGCCGAAAATGTCCAGCAATTCCTCCTCGTGGTCCTCCACGAATCGGAGGATGTCACCACGCGCCAGCCGAAATGCTGTCTCGCGCACGATACGCCTCATGGCATGACCCCCTTGATGGTTTGATCCGATGGAGTCCGATTATACAGCTCCAGGCTCTCCTGTCCAAGTTCAGTGAACGGGGCTCTCGTCTCCACGGCCCGAGCGCCTTCCTCCGGAGGGTGGGTCAGGGCAGCCCAAACCGGAGTACGACGGCGGCGACCAGAAGGAGGCCTGACGCGCCGAGGACCCACCCATCGGCGCGCTCCATCCGGAGCGGACGGCGGACCGACCTGGGCTGACCGGGCTGGAAGCCTCGTGCAGCGAGAGCCAACGTCAGGGCGTCACTCAGTCGGAGGGCCGCGATGACGAGAGCAACCAGAGCGGGTACGTAGGCCCTCGCCCGGCGGATGAGCGAGCCCTGCCCCGGCGACCACCCCCGGGCCCGCTGCGCGTCTGTTATGGTCTGGTACGTCCCGTGAAGGAGGGGCAGGTAGCGAAGCCCGATGGCGAGCCCCAGGCCCCATTCGAAGGGAAGGCCCAACCGCACCAGCCCCTGGACCAGGCGCGTTTGGTCTGTAGATACCAGCAGGACGAGCACTGCGAAGGCGAGGTCGATCACCCGGAGCGCTGCCGACAGGCCTTCTACCAGGCTGGGCACCGTGATCTGGATGAAGCGCCAGCCAACGAGCACAGGCTCGCCCGATGGATAGAAGATGGGCCAGAGCAGGAAGATCATCAAGCTGACGAGCCAGGTACGGTCCCAGAGCCAGCGGATGCGGGACCAGGGGATCTCGGCCTGACGCAAGAGCAGGTGAACCGCGACCAAGTAGGCAACCATCAAAGTCAGCTGGTCGTTGAGGAGCAGCAGTGCAAAGCTCACAGTGACAAAGGCCATCTTGGTGCGGGGATCGAGGCGGTGGAGCCAGGAGGCCCGGGAGACGTAGAGATCGAACTGGGGGCTCACGAGATTGCTTCCGATCTCGCGGCCACGAGCTGAGCCACTTCCTCGCAAAAGGCCTCCACGCTGGGGCTGTCTCCCCTCAGGCCGAGCGAGCGGAGCCTCTGCGACAGCTCAGTGATCGGCGGCGGGCTGAGGGCGGCTCGTGCCAGGAGTTCAGGTTGGCCAAAGACTGCCCGAGGCGTGTCATCGGCCAGCAAGCGGCCCTTATGGAGCACGAGCACCCGCTCCGCCCATTCCGCCACCAATCTCATGTTGTGGGTGACGAAGATGATCGTGTGCCCGGACTGGTGCAGGATGCGTGAGCGCTCCAGGAGCAGCTTGGTGCGCCCCCAGTCGAGCCCCGCGGTTGGTTCGTCCAGAATGAGAATCGGAGGACGAAGGGCGAAGAGCGAGGCTACGGTCACCTGGCGCCGCAGCCCGTAGCCGAGCACGGCCGGAGGGCGCTCTGCAAAGGCCTCCAGACCGAAGAGCTTCAGTGTCTCTTCTAGTCGCTCTTCCTTCTCGGCGGGATCGAAACCCAGGTTATCGAGGCCGAAGGCGATCTCCTCTCGCACAGTTGGGGCAAACAACTGATGGTCGGGATTCTGGAAGAGGTAGCCGACTTGACGGGCCAACTGGGCGACGGATTGCCTCCGTGCGTCTTGACCCATCACGCGGACGCGGCCAGCGTGCGGGCGGAGAAGGCCGTTACAGAGCTTCGCCAGCGTGGTCTTTCCGGATCCGTTTTGACCGACGACGGCCACCCAGGAGCCGGGCTCGATGGTGCAGCTGACGCCCTGGAGGGCAGGAACGGTTCCGTTGTACCGGTAGTGACAGTTGCTCAGTTCGACGGCCGGTTCACTCACGCAGTCTCCTCTCCAGAGCCTCGGCTGCTTCGTTCACGGTGAGCCAGCCGTGGTCCGTGTCCCACAGCCGGTTGACGTGCGAGGAGAGCTCCCACATCTGGGGGACGGCCAGGCCCAGTTGGTGCAGTAGATCGGTGCAGGAGAAGACCTCGCGCGGGGTGCCCTGGGCGACGATCCGGCCCTGGGCCAGCACTGCGACCCGATCGGCCAGGAGAGGCAGCCTGTCGACGTCGTGGGTGACCCAGAGGATGGTCGTTCGGTTCTCCCTGCGCAAGCGCGCTACGGCACTCAACAGTGACCGGGCGCCCTGCGGGTCGAGGCTGGCGGTCGGCTCGTCCAGCACGAGCACCTCGGGCCGTAGCGCCAGCGCAGCGGCCAGCGCCACGCGCTGCTTCTCTCCGCCGGAAAGCTCCAGAGGAGACCGGGCCCGGAGATGATCGATGCCGAGAGCCTCAAGGCTCTCTGTGAGACGGGCCTCGATCTCTTCCGGGGGTAGGGCAAGGCTCTCCAGACCGAAGGCGACCTCATCATCCACCGTCATGGTGAACAGCTGGCTCTCCGGTTCCTGGAAGACGAGCCCAACCATCTGACTGAGGCGGCCGGGTGTGCTGTCCCGCGTGTTCTGACCACCGATCCGAACGCTGCCGGAGAGAGAACCTCCAAGCAGGTGGGGGATGATCCCGTTGAGGGCGAGGCAGAGGGTCGACTTCCCCGCCCCGGTGGGGCCGAGAAGCGCGAGACACTCGCCTCTGCTTAGGGAGAGCGAGACACCGTGAAGAACAGGTACCGGTGGCTGGCCCGGCGCCAACGGCGGATAGGCGTAGTGAAGGTCCTCGACAGCGACGATGGGGTGCAAGAGTTCTCGTGTCGGTCTTCTACTGGGCCTGCCGGTGTCTCCACTGAAGGATGGGCGGATAGGCCCTGAACAGAGCCATAACTAGAGGAATGCTGACTAGGCCGCCGACGACGACCTGGGGCAGGTTGATGGAGATGGCTTCTGTAGCGGCCGGGCCGACGCCCATCTGCAGCACATACGCCTCGCCCAGGAAGTAGCAGGCTACCATCACGACAGCGCCCGCGGCCCACCCAGCGATCATCCGTCCCAGGTTGAGGCCGCGCCCGGCGATAATGCCGGCGATAAGCCCCTCCAACCCGTGAGCCATGAGGGTAAGGGGCGCGTACATAGTGTAGCCACCGACGAGGTCGGCCAGAGCTCCTCCGACGCCGCCGGCAATCAGGCCGATCCACGGTCCAAAGGCGAAGCTAGCCAGAAAGACGCCCACGTCGGAGAGGTTGAAGTAGCCCCGGGTAAGGGCGAACGGCACCCGGATGGTGAGCGTGAAGACGGCCACGAGGGCAATCATCACCCCCGAAAGAACAATGTCTCGGATTTCCAGGTCTTTCATTGTGATCCTTTTCTTATCCTTCTGTTACTCATGCGAGTCGTCTAGTGGGCGCGGCGGACGACCTTTTCCTTGATCGCAGCGGCTGTACCTCGTTCCTCTTCGATTGCTCTTCCCAGTCGGCGTACCCCCTCCTCGATCCGTTCGACGGGGTGAGCCGCGAAGTTGAGTCGGAGCGACGAGGAGGTCGGGTTCTGAGGGAAGAAGACCCCGCCCACGGCGAAGGCGACCCCGTGATCGATCGCCGTCAGGTAGAGCTGGGAGGTGTTGATGGACGGCGGGAGCGTCACCCAGAGGCAGAGACCACCGCGGGGGCGGGTCCAACGGGCACCCGGCGGGAGGTGGCGGTCGAGGGCGGTGAGCATCGCGTCGCGCCGCGCCTTGTAGGCCCGGCGGACGCAGGCCAGGTGCGGCTCCAGGTGTCCTTGCTCCAGGTATTCGAAGAGAGCGCGCTGGAGGAGCGAAGAGGTGAACAGGTCGGTGGCTCGCTTGGCAGCCACCAGTCGCTCGCGAATCCGCCCCGAGGCCACCATATAGCCGACTCGGATGCCCGGGAGCAGGAACTTGGAGAAAGAATTGACGTAGACGACGCGCTGTCCCTCGTCAAGGGCTTTCAAAGGGAGTGGTCTCGAGCCTTCATAGCACAGCTCGGAACAGACGCCGTCTTCGAGAATCAAAAGCTGGTGTTGGCGAGCCAACGCCAGGAGCTTCTGCCGCCGGCTTTCCGCCATAGTCGTCCCGGTGGGGTTGTGAAAGGCAGGGATCGTGTAGACGAGGCTGGGGCGGTGGCGCACGATGCTCTGCTCGAGAGCGTCCATCTGCATTCCCTTGTCATCCATCGGTACGCCGCGCACCTTCAGGCCGTGGGCCTGAAACGCGTCCAGGGCACCCAGATAGGTGGGGCTCTCGGTGAGCACCCCGTCGCCGGGCTCTGTCAGGACGCGCGCGGCCAGATCAAGGGCCTGTTGAGACCCCGAGGTGACCAGCACGTCGTTGGAGCGCGATTCCACGCCGGCGGACGAGAGCAGGTCCACGATAGCTTTCCGAAGCGGTGCGCAGCCGGCTGCATCATCGTACTGGAGCGCTGTCCCACCGTCGCGCCGCAGGACGCGGTTGACGGCCTGGCGGAACTGACGCGCCGGCAGCAGATCCGTGGCCGGCGCTCCCAGGGCAAAGGAGATCAGGTCCGGCTGTTGAGCCAGGTGAAGCATATCGGCCAGCATGCCGCTGGCGGACACTCCCGGCGGCCGAAGGAGCGTGGTGCGCCAATCGAACGGGTTGTCCCGCCACTCCCGGCCGGGCCGTCGGGGATCGCTCACGAAGGTACCGCGGCCCACGTGGGCTTCGGCCAGTCCCTCCGCCTCCAGCTCGGCGTATGCGTTCACCACGGTGACCCGACTGACGTCCAATTCCTCGGCCAGCGTCCGGCTGGGCGGCAGCTTGGTACCCGGCAGAAGGGTGCCCTGTTCGATGCGTTCTTGCAGTTCGTCTTTGATCTGCAAGTAAAGTGGGCGGTTGACCCTTCGCTCTAGTTGGATCTTCATTGACGGTCCTCCTCACAGCAATTATAGTGCTGATCTCATTCTATGTATAGGGCCAATCCATGGTGTCTTCGATCAGTCCAATAGTCCAAGACGGGGCACGGCCGTGGATAGGTATTGAGGGTCTCCTCCTAGCAGATCTCGGGTCAGGCATTGGGGCACCGGGGATGGCCCTTACTGGCGCACGCGCCGTCGGCTCTGGTGCAAACCCATCTCCTATTGTATCATGGGCTCAGACGATCTGGCACCATTCAGCTAAGGAGGGAACCTCTATGCCGATGCGAGATGTCCTGGCTCTGATCCTCGGGGGAGGGCAGGGCACCCGCCTCTACCCGCTGACGAAATTGCGGGCCAAGCCCGCCGTCCCTCTGGGCGGCAAGTACCGTCTGATCGACATCCCCATCAGCCTCTGCATTAACGCGGGCATTCCTAAGATCTACGTCTTGACGCAGTTCATGTCCGAATCCCTGCACCGCCACATCTACCAGACCTATAAGTTCGACGTCTTCACCGATGGTTTCGTCCAGATCCTAGCCGCCGAGGAGACGCGCAGCGGCATGGACTGGTACGAGGGCACGGCGGACGCTGTGCGCAAGCAGCTCTGGCGCATGGAGCATGCTCGAGCCAGTGACGTGTTGATCCTTTCGGGCGATCACCTCTACCGCATGGACTACACCGACTTCGTCGAGCGGCATCGGGAGAAGCGGGCAGACGTCACCATCGCCGTCCAGCCGGTGGGGCCGGAGGCGGCAACCCGTTTCGGTATCCTGAAGAAGGACGTCGACGGGCGGATCACGTCTTTCCACGAGAAACCGGCGCCAGAAGAGTTGGAAGGATTGGAGAGCGCGCCAGGGATGGAGAAAGCGTACATGGCGTCGATGGGCATCTACGTCTTCCGAGCGGACGTCCTCCAGCGGCTGCTGAAGGAGTCCGAGGCCGAGGACTTTGGGAAAGAGGTGATCCCTGACGCGATTGAGAACGCCCGCGTCTACGCCTATGAGTTCGACGACTATTGGGAGGATATCGGCACGGTTCGAGCCTTCTATGAGGCGAATCTGGCGCTGGGTCGCCCGGATCCACCCTTTGACTTCTACGACAGTGAACACCCGATCTACACCCATCCCCGCTTCCTGCCGCCGACGGTGACGGACGGCTGCGATCTGGAGCAGGCTGTGGTTGCGGATGGCTGCTTGATCCACGGTTCGGATATCCGCCAGTCTGTGATCGGCCTGCGGAGCGTCATCGGGCCGGAGGTTCGTATCATCCGCTCCGTGCTGATGGGGGCTGACTTCTTCGAGACGCCCGAGCGGAAGGCGGAGAACCGCGCCATCGGCCGCCCGGATGTCGGCATCGGCCGAGGCAGCAGCGTTGAGGGCGCCATCATCGACAAGAATGCCCGCATCGGGGAGGGAGTCACCATTCGTGCCCACGATCCTGATGAGGAGATGGTTGAGACGGACGACTACGTCATCCGCGACGGAATCGTCGTCATACCCAAGAACAGCATTATACCCGACGGCGCTGTGATCTGAACCGACGCGGGAGGACCGAGGGCTCGCGGTACCCTTTGTCGGGCGACTCCGGTCGCCGGGCGACTCCGTCGCCTGGGGCCGTGAGCCTGTTGGTCTTTCCCTCTGTCTGCAGCCTCGATGATCGGCTGCCCGGCTGCCTGATCCCCGCTGAAGCACTGCTTTGGTGAAGACCGACGGCCCCGCGACCAAACCCTTTCCAAACCTCTGACAGATTCCGCTCTCGAGTCCACATCCCGGCGCATGTGCCAGGGCAATCGCATCTGAAGGCGCCATCGCCCAATAGGCTCGGGGTCCCCATCTCGGGGACGTTCTTCGGCGTCAACTGTCCCCACCCTCCCTGCTCTATCGTCTGAGACGCCCCCGAGGACGGCGGCTTCGAGCGCATATGCGATTGCCCTGGCGCATATGCAACTCCCTCTTGACAAATATTAAGTCTTAGTTTATAATTCTTAAATACATACTTAATATTTGTGGAGGGGGTCACATGAACACTGCGCCAACCGAATGTCCAGTCTGTCACGACAACCTGGTGGTCACCCGTATGGTCTGCCGCAACTGCGGCACGGCTCTCGAGGGCCGCTTCGACCTGGGACGGCTATTCGACCTGACACCGGAACAGCGTCACTTCGTGGAGATCTTCGTGCGCTGCGAGGGGAAGCTGAACCGGGTGCAAGAAGAACTGGGCCTCTCGTACCCGACGGTCCGCAGCCGATTGGAGGACGTCATCGGCGCCATGGGATACGAGGTAGGAGAGCGTGAGGAGACGGATGAGACGCTCCGCCAGGAGGTGCTCCAGCGGCTGGCCCGCCAGGAGATTACCTCCGAAGAGGCGCTCCGGCTCTTGGAGGAGAAGTAGGCGCCCGTAGACCAATAACGCTGCGACCGTCCTCGGCGGAGACAGCCGAGAGGGACGAAGGTAGGTGAGATGCTTCCTGAGGAGGGGGCTATGTACAAGCGAACGATTCAGACGTCGGGCTCGCCACACATCACCATTGAGGAATGCCGCGGCAACCTGACCGTGCGGGGATCTGCCGACGAGGAGATCACGCTTCTGGTGCAAATTGACGAGGAAGAGCTGGAACTGGACTGGCAGGATGAGACGCTGTCCCTCGTTCTTCCCGATCACGCCACGGTGACGTGCCCGACCGAGACGACTCTCACTGTCGGAGAGGCGTTAGGGAATCTGAGCCTCGATGGCGTCGAGGGGCAGATCATTCTCACGTCGGTTCACGGCAACGCGACGGTGCGTGCGGTCGGTCCCGTTGACCTGGAGGAGATATTGGGCAACTTCACTGCTCGCGATATCAAGGGAGATCTGGCAGGGCAGGACGTGAAGGGCAACGCTCGCGTGCAGGGGGTGGATGGCAAGTTGACGCTGAAGGAAGTGAGTGGTAACCTCACGACGGAGGGTCTCAACGGAGGGCTGAGCGTCCAGACGGTGCGCGGAAACGCCCGACTGAGACCTCCGTTTGCTGCCGGAGCCACCTACAAGGTGAGCGCTGGCGGTAACGTGACGGTGTTTCTCCCCGAGGACGCGAGCCTGCGCTTGGCGCTCAGACCCGGGGTGCACGTGGACTCTCGAGTAGCTGGTCTGGAGCTGGAGAGGACGAACGGCGTCGTGGAGGGCACGATAGGCGCTGGAGAGGCGACGCTGGAGGCCGCGGCGGCTGCTAACATCTCCCTGAGGCCGGCTGAGGCGCCGGAAGCGTTCGAGGTCGGTGCGGACCTTGAGGGGCTCAGCGCTCAGATCGAGTGGCAGGTCAACGAGGCGGTGGCAAAGATGACGAGCCGCCTGGAGGAGAGCCTGGGCCAGGTTGACAGCGGCGCCATCCGAGAGCGGGTGGACCGGGCCACCGAGCAGGCCCGTCGGAAGGCTGAACGAGCCGCCGAGCGCGCCCGCATGCGAGCGGAGCGGGCGGAGCGCCGCTGGCGGCGTGCCAGCGGGCAGCCCCCGCGCTCGGAGCCGGAGCCAGCCAGCGAAGAAGAGAGGCTCCGCGTCCTCCGGATGGTCGAGGAGGGACGGATCACGCCAGAGCAGGCCTCCGAGCTGCTGGCCGCTCTGGAAGGGGAATAACTGACGGCTGCACGAAGGAGGAAGTGAAGACAACGTGTGTAGGTCATTGGTAAGGGACGCTTCATGAAGGCTATCACCGAACAGATACGGAGGATCGGCCGGCTCGGCCGCAACGCCAAGCTTTTCCTGGCGATGACGGCCATCAGCGCGCTGGGCAGCAGTATCTTCCGGCTCTTTCTCAACCTCTTCATCCTGGCGCGCGGTAATGACGAAGCGTTCCTGGGTCTGTTCATGTCGCTGGTCAGCCTCGCCGCGCTCGGCCTCGGCCTGCCTATGGGCGTGGTGGCCGATCGGCTGGGGCGGAAGCGATCTCTGCTTCTCGGGTCGGCGCTGTCGGCGCTGGGGATGCTCACGGTTGTCCTCTCCCCGGGAGACTGGCCGTTGATGGCGGGTGCCGTGGCGTGGGGCGGCGGAAACGCGGTCTATATGGCCACCGGGCCCGCCTTCATGGCAGAGAACGCCAGAGCGGAAGAGCGGGCGACGCTATTCAGCACCCGCCAAGGGGTGATGATGCTGGTCGGCTTCGCGGGAGGCGTCCTGGGCGGCCCTCTTCCGGCTCTGTTTGGCTCTGTGTTGGGACGACCGACGGAGAGCGCGGCTGCCTATCGGGGCACGCTTCTCGCGTCGACGGCGATCATGATGCTCGCTGTGATTCCCCTGTCGATGCTCAAAGAGCGGTCCGAGGCGGACGTCGACCCGTCCGACGGTCTCGGGTTCTCCCTCCGCTCCCTGTTGCGGAAGGACGTCATACGGCTGTTGGCGCCCCAGTTGATCATCAGCCTGGGAGCGGGGCTCCTGATTCCCTATCTGAACGTCTTCTTCAAGCAACGCTTCGCCATCAGCGACAGCCTTCTTGGCGTTAGCTTCGGGGTCTCTCAGCTTGGGATGGGATTGGCGACGATGTTTGCGCCCATATTTGCCGAGCGGTGGGGGAAGGTGCGCACCATCGTGGCCTCCGAGCTGGCCTCGCTGCCCTTCCTCCTCACCCTGGGTTTCGTGCCTATACTGCCGGTGGCTATCGGCGCCTTTTGGATCCGGGCGACCCTGATGAACATGGGCGGCCCCCTCTACACGGCCTTTGCCATGGAGCAGGCGAAGGAGGAGGAGCGGGGCAAGCTGGGAGCGCTCCTTGGGCTCATCTGGTCGATCGGGCGGGGCATCGGGCCCGGCATCAGCGGTGTGATACAGCAACGATTCGGTTTCGCCCCTCTCTTTCTGGCGACGGGGGGTACCTACCTGACGGCCGCGGTGCTTCTCAGTGCCTTCTTCGGTCGCGGCAGACAGACGGTGGCACGCAGCTCCCTGCCCGCGGTGCCCGAGGGCAGCTCATCGTGTGCGTCGGACTGATGGTTCCTTAGTGGGAGGCTGACCATGGCGGAAGAGAGTCGTCTGACCGGGATGAGACGCTTCACGATCGTATGGTCGGGGCAGGTGGCGTCGCTTCTGGGCACCGCCATCAGTAACTTCGCTCTCACGCTGTGGGCCTACGAGGTCACGGGGAAGGCGACCCCTCTTGCCCTGGTGGGTTTCTTCTTCACCACGCCCCTGATCATCCTCAGCCCGGTCGTTGGGGTCATGGTGGACCGCGGCAACCGGAAGCTGATGATGATGCTCAGCGATCTCGCCGCTGCCCTGACCACGGGGATCGTCCTGGTTCTCCATCTCAGCGGCGCTCTGCAGATCTGGCACCTGTACGTGACGGCGACCATCTCGGGGGTCTTCCAGGGCTTCCAGTGGCCGGCTTACTCAGCCGCTATCACGATGATGGTGCCGAAGGAACAGTACGGCCGGGCCAACGGCATGCTGCAGCTGGCCGGGAGCGGCTCTCGCGTCTTTGCCCCGGTGGTGGCCGGGGCTCTGCTGGGACCGATCGGCCTGGTGGGGCTGCTCATCATCGATCTGGTCTCCGCCGCCTTCGCGATTGGTGCGTTATTCGCCGTCCATATACCCCAGCCGGGGAGGACAGAGGTCGGGTCTCAGAGCGGGGCGGGGTTCTTCCAGGAAGCGCTCTACGGTTTCCGCTACATTTTGGAACGTCCCAGCCTCCTGGGACTGCAGACGGTGTTCCTGGTGGGGAACATCTTCGCCGGTCTTGCCTTTGCCGTCGTGGCACCATTGATTCTCGGCAGGACCGGGAACGACGAGTTGGTCTTCGGAAGCGTCCAATCGATGGGCGCCATCGGCGGCGTGGTGGGCGGACTGGTGATGAGTACTTGGGGCGGCTTCAAGCGGCGGGTTCACGGCGTCTTTCTAGGCTGGTTCTTTACCTGTGTCTTCGGTCAGGTGTTGCTGGGGATGGGGCGCGGCGCTGTCGCCTGGTCTGTGGGCATGTTTCTGTTCTCGTTCTTTGCGCCGATCCTCAACGGATCGAATCAGGCAATCTGGCAGGCGAAGGTGCCGCCGGACGTGCAGGGCCGGGTCTTCACCACCCGCCGTCTCATCGCCTGGCTCGTCACGCCGCTCAGCCGTCTGCTCGCCGGTCCCCTGGTAGACCAGGTGCTCGAGCCGGCGATGACGGAGGGCGGCAGCCTAACCACGGCCTTCGGTTGGCTGGTCGGCGAGGGAGCGGGGGCCGGCATCGGCCTGCTTTTCGTCGTCACCGGGCTGCTGGGCGCGCTGACCGGTCTGAGCGGCTATCTCTTCCCTGCCGTGCGCGACGTCGAGGCGATCTTGCCGGACCACGACGCCGTGGCGCCTGAGGCAGCGACTATCTAGTATTCAAGGACTGGAGGTATATGACACGGAGCAAAGAGATCGGCAAGGGGTGGCAGATCCCCTTCTTCTCTGTTTGGACAGGTCAGGCGTTCTCTCTGCTGGGGAGCGCCCTGGTGCAGTTCGCCCTCGTCTGGTGGCTGACGGAGGCGACAGGGTCGGCGACGGTGCTGGCGACGGCCACCCTGGTGGCCGTTCTACCGAGCGTCTTCCTGTCGCCGTTCAGCGGAGCCCTGGTCGACCGTTGGAACCGGCGGCTGGTCATGATGGTGGCCGACGGGCTCATCGCCCTGGCTACCGTGGGGCTGGCCGGACTGTTCCTGATTGGTGCCGAACGCGTCTGGATGATCTACGCGGTGATGTTCGTCCGGTCGGCCGGCGGCGGCTTCCATTGGGCCGCGATGCAGGCGTCCACATCGCTCATGGTCCCGGAAAAGCAGCTGTCGCGCATCGCGGGACTGAACCAGTCGCTAAGAGGCGGCGTCAACATTGTCGGGCCTCCCCTCGGTGCCCTGTTGCTCGCGGTCCTTCCCCTCCAGGGCATCCTGGCCATCGACGTGGCGACGGCCATGCTCGCGATCCTTCCGCTCTTCTTCATCTCCATTCCGCAACCTGAAGAGGAGCCGGGAGAGGACGGCGCGGTACCCCAGGTTTCTATTCTCCAGGACATTGGCGAGGGCTTTCGCTACGTCCGCGGGTGGCCGGGGCTTTTCGCTATCCTGATCATGGCCTCGGTCATCAACCTGCTTCTGACGCCTGCCAGCTCACTTATGCCCCTTCTCGTCACCGATCATTTCGGCGGGGAGGCGCTGGAACTGGGTTGGCTCGAGTCGGCCTGGGGCGGCGGCGTCGTGGCCGGCGGGCTCATCCTGAGCGCCTGGGGCGGCTTCCGGCGCCGGATCCTGACCTCGCTGATGGGGCTGACCGGCATCGGTGTCGGATTCCTGCTGGTCGGCTTGGTGCCCTCATCGGCTTTCCTGTGGGCGGTAGCGGGTATGTTCCTGGCCGGGACGATGAACCCTATGACGAACGGCCCGCTTTTCTCCATCATCCAGGCCTCTGTCGCGCCCAAGATGCAGGGCCGGGTCTTCGCCCTGGTCCAGAGCATGGCGACGGCGGCGACGCCGGTCGGGATGATCATCGCGGGCCCGGTGGCGGACGCCCTGGGGGTGAGGCTCTGGTACGTGGTGGGCGGCGTTGGCTGTGCGCTGATGGGCATCGGGGGCTTCTTCGTGCCCGTCATCGTCCATCTAGAGGAGGGCCGCGGCCATCCAGCCCGAGAATCGAGCGCGGTCGCGCCGGTCTCGGGGGGCTGCGCCGATGTGCCGCAGGCAGCAGAGTAGGGGAGTAGAGCGTGGCTATGCCTGGAGAAACACGCCGCGATGCACGCAGGGTGTCGTCGCGGGGTAGACGCTGTGAGCCCTGGCTCGAGATGGAGGGGAGTGGGAGGGCTGTCCGTGCTGCTTCGTAAGCTGCTGACTCGGCCGCGGTCGATATACAACGAGTACCCGAGTCAGTTCTGGGTGTTGGTCGTGGGCACGTTCATCGACCGCGTCGGCGGCGCGTTGGTCTTCCCCTTCTTCGCGCTCTACATCACGCGGAAGTTCGACGTGCCGATGACGCAGGTGGGGCTGGTGTTCGGCCTCTTCGCCGCCTCGAGCGTGGTCGGTACTACCCTGGGCGGAGCCGTCACGGACCGGCTGGGGCGCAAGGGGATGTTGATCTTCGGTCTGGTCGGCAGCGCCTCGGCCACGCTCCTGATGGGACTGGCGAACACGATGGGGCTGTTTCTGATCAGCACCGTCTTCGCCGGTCTGCTCGGCAACTCCGGCAACCCGGCTCAGCAGGCGATGGTGGCCGATCTCCTCCCGCCCAGGAAACGGCCTCAGGGTTTCGGCATCCTCCGCGTGGTGGCGAATCTGGCTATCACCATCGGCCCGGCCATCGGCGGCCTGCTGGCCGCGAGATCGTATCTGCTGCTCTTCGTCTGTGACGTGGTGGCAAGCCTGATCGCCGCTGTCTTCGTTCTGTTCACCATCCGCGAGACGAAACCAGAGACCAGCGGGAGCGGGGAGGCGGAGAGCATGGGCCAGGCGTTCAGAGGATACGGGGTCGTCCTGCGGGATGGGATCTTCATGTTCTTCCTGGCTGCCTGCATCCTGAGAGGGTTCGTGGCGATGCAGATGACGAGCACGCTGCCCGTCTACCTGCGAGACATCCACGGCGTTGCGGAGCGGGGCTACGGATACATCATGAGTCTGAACGCCGCGATGGTGGTCGTCTTTCAGTTCCCCATCACGCGCTGGTTCCGCGAGCACCGACCGCTGCGCGTGATGGCCTGGGGTATGGTCCTGTACGCGCTGGGGTTCGGGATGTACGGGTTCGTCTCCCTCTACGCTCTCTTCCTGGTCGCCATCGCTGTCGTTACCGTCGGAGAGATGATGACGGCGCCCGTCGCTCAGTCGCTGGTGTCGCGGATGGCGCCCGAGGCCATGCGGGGACGCTACATGGCCGTGACCGGCTTCAGCTGGGTGATCCCGGCGGCAGCCGGGCCGACGCTGGCCGGGCTGCTCATAGACTACTCCGATCCGCGGTTGGTCTGGTACACCACCGCGGCTGTTGGCATCGGGGCCTCCGTGATGTTCCTGCTGCTGCGGCGCCGCGCTGGAGAGACCCTCGAGGCGGCGGATGAGCCGCGGGGGCTCGAGTTGGCGCCCGGGGAGGACGCTCGGGAAGCCGTGTGAGAACGCTCCTGCGCGAAGGTTTTTCACGCTTGGATTAGGTCACGTGTGAGTTCTTATCGAGGGGATAATGGTGAACGAACGTTTGAGGATTCTAGAACTGATTGAGTCGGGCCAGATAAGCGTCGAGGAGGGACTGCGTCGGCTCGAGGGGCTGAATCACGGCGACGGCGACGAGACGGAACTCGAGCCGGAGGCTGCCCCCGCGCCGGCCGCGGGGGCTGGCGAGCCGTCGGCCGAGCGTGTCGTCGCACCCTTCGTACGAGTGGTCTGGCAGATTGTGTTCGGTCTCGGCGTGGCGGTGATGGCCGGAGGCGGTCTCTTGCTGTCGCGGGCGTACGGACAGGAGGGGACGCCGGGTCTCGCCTGGGGATGGGTGCTTTTCGCGCTGGGCGTGGTGGTGATGGCCCTTGGCTGGTGGCTGCGACGAGCGCGCTGGTTCTACCTGCGCGTCCGGGAGCACGGAGGACCCGCCTTCACCATCGCTCTTCCCCTGCCCCTGGGCGTCGTCATCTGGCTGCTGCGGGTTGCCAAGCCTTTCGTGCCGCAGCTTCAGGAGATGGAGGCGGATACGCTTGTCCTGGCTATGCGAGACGAGCTGCGGAATGGTCAGCCCCTGACGATCCAGGTGGACGAGGGGGAAGAGGGTGATCGAGTTGAGCTATACTTCGGCTAGGAGGTGCTGAGATGATGGCGACGGAAGAGAGACTGAAGGTGCTCCAGATGTTGGAGGATGGGAAGATCACGCCGGAGGAGGCGACGTCTCTGCTCCGGGCGATGGGGAAGGGCAAGGACGGTGGGAGCCGCTCCAGCGCCACCTCGACGGGGAACCGCTTCCTGCGCATTCGCGTGACGGACCTGGCGTCGGGCACGGGCAAGGTCAACGTGACCATACCCCTGGGGTTGGTCAGCGCCGGGCTTCGCATCGCCGAGCGCTTCGCCCCCGAGGCTGAGGGGATCGATATGCAGGAGCTGGAGCAGGCGATCGTCAGCGGCGCGGAGGGGAAGATCGTCGAGGTGATGGACGCGGAGGACGGCGAGCGGGTGGAGATCTACGTGGAGTAATGGGTTGGCACCGCCGTGGACAGGCGGTGCCGGGATGGTCACGGCGGTTTCTCGGCCTGTGACTCAGCACCACCTCTTCAGGCCGGTGGGCCACGTGCGGAGGACGCAGAGCTATCTCCGTCCTCCGCACGCGTACTTGACTCGCGAAGCTAAGCCGCCGGACGACCAGGCGGCCTAGTTGAGGTGTTCTTCTCTACTTGCCTCCACCTCTGCCCTTCCCCTGATTGTGCGGCACCGTCACTGTGACCGATACCTCCGTGCTGTTGCCGCACGCATCGGTGGCCCGGTAGGTGATGGTGTAGATGCGGCCGTCGCCCGTCCCGGAGCGTTCCGCCCGCAGGTCGATCGTGCCGTCCTCGTTGATGACGATGTCGTCTGTGGTGTTGCCGTCACCGCGTCCGTTGTCCGGCTCGTTCGATTCCACCGAGACCAGCGTGACCGTCGGATCTGGGTCGAAGTTGTCGCTGACTGCGATCGTCGGGACTACCGTCACGTATCTATGGTTCGGCGGCCAGAGCGTGTCCGGCGATACGGTCACGTCCAGGGTCGGCGCTATCTCATCACACACATCGAGACCCACGATTACCGGGTCGTGGTCTGAGGAGCGGTAGGCGTTGACCTCGTACAGTGCATCCTGTGCGGGCTTCTTGTAGGTCGTGTCATAGTCCAGGATGTCGGGCTCGTCGGCGTTGATGTGCCAGGCCGTCACCCCCGTGACCTCGGGCAGCAGAGCCTGGTTGGGCATGCCGTAGTCCAGATAGCCGAGCTGTCCATCGAAGACGTATGAGTAGGCGTACTCGCCTTCGTCCTGGAGGAGGAGATCGACGTAGCCGTTCGCCTTGAGCACGTCGATGGGGTCTTCCTTATCGTAAGCGTTGAGATCGCCTATGATCAGGAAGTCGCTGTCGCCGCTTTCGGTTGGATCGGTGTCGAGCCAGTCGGCCAGCGCCTGCGCCGCCAGCGCGCGGGTCAGGTTGCAGTTGCCGGCCATCGGGTCGTCGTCACCGGGGCCGCACGGGGAGCCCTTAGACTTCAGGTGGTTCACCACGGCCGTGAAGATACCACCGGTCTCCTTGTCCATGAAGGTCTCCGCGATGGCCGGGCGGTTCTTCTGCTCGCCCAGGTCGTTCGGGTCGGTAAAGGACGGATCGTCCAGCACAGCCCTGCCCAGCGGTGTTACGGCGTCGGTCTTGTAGATGATCGCCTGTCGAATGGCATCCGTGCCCACGGCGGGGCTATCGGTGAAGGCGTAGGATTTGTCCTCACAGGGCGAATCCTCAGCATTCAGAGCGTCGACCAGATTCTTCAGCACGTAGTTAGCGATTCCGTCACCCGGCTCCGGATCGTTGTCCGGGTTCTGGTTCTCCAGCTCCATCAACCCGAAGACGTCGGCGTCGATGGCGCACATCGCCGCGACGATCTTGGCCTGCTGTCGCTCGAACTCCTCGGCAGTGTCGGCGCCGCGGCACTCCTGGTTCCCGTCGGGACCGCAGATGTCTGTGCCGTCGTCGAGCGTCGTGAAGTAGTTGAGTACGTTGAAGGCGGCGACCTTGATGCTGCCGCCGACGTCCTCCGGTGAGTCTGGGCGCTCGTTCACCTGCTCGTAGACGGCACCGGCTGTGGGCTGGATCTGGTATTCGCCGAAGCCGTAGCCCAGGACGCCGACGACGTTCTGCACTGTGTCGCCACCGCGGAAGCGGTTGTCTAGATCGAATGCCATGCCATTCGGGTGACGGGCCGGATCCGGGTTCTGAGTCGTGCGGCCGTCCTCCAACTGGATGCGGCTCAATCGATTTGCTTGGGCCAATGCAGTTGCTTCGGGAGAGCCCGGGTCGTAGATGGCCGTGGGCTGGAACTGGCGGCCGAGGGTCAGCACGATCTCGCCGTAGCGATCGAAGTTGTAGAACTCGGAGATGACCAGCTCCTGGCTCATCACGATCGACATGCCCTCGTAGGCCTCCAGATCGTCCCTGGTGTCCAGCGGCAGCGTGACGTCCGCGGCTGTGACCGTGTTACCGCTGCCGCACTTGAGCACGTCGTCGAGCGATCCGATCTGCGTCAGGCCGTAATACTCCGAGGCCACGCCGTTGACCCGCACGCGGTCGCCGGTCTCGACGTCGACGCCGAACCCGCCGTCGTAGACGAAGACGCCCTCCGATGTCAGAGGATTGCCGTCCGTATCGTCATCTTCCTCCTGGACGAAGAAGCCGCCCAGGTCTCCATCGTCGGTGCCGCCCCATTGGAAGTCGCCGACGACGATGCCCTCGATGACCACCTGCGTCCCGACCAGGGGTGATGTCGCGCCGTCACCCTGTACTGCGCTGATCAGGGTGGCAGGGTCGCCACACTCGCCGGTAAGAACTGGTTCGCATGCACTGGCCTCCCCTGGCGTTGGCACATCCTCACACCATGTATTGCTCAGATCCTCGGACGTCTCATCGTCTCCGCCCACACCGTTGCCACCAGTCTCGCTCTCTGCACCCTCGTCCAGGTCCCAGCGGTGCCACGCGTTGCCGGAGGCGTGGCTCCCGCCAGCGACCGTGTCCTGCGAGTCGATAGCCGTGTCGGCGAGATAGGCGCTGGCCTCAGCGTCCCCATCAGGGCCGTCGAGGGCGACACCGCTCTTATCCACGGCCTCGTTCTTGTCGCCCCAGACTGCATAGTCGAGATCGGTGACCAGGTCGCTCTCGCGGTCCCAGTAGTACAGAATTGCCACCTCATCGCTGTTGCTTAGGCCTCCCTGACCATCAACGGAACCGGTGAAGGCCTCCAGCATATCCGGGATGCCATCCGACGTGTCGCCATCCTCATACAACTCGTACGTCGGCTCCACACCGTACTCCAAGAAGAAGGCATCCGAGCCAGCGAGGGCAATCGTCTGGTATTCGCCCCCACCAATCGCGGCGCCGTTTGGGAACCGGGCGTGGAAGTCGGCAAAGCCGCCGCCCCCTGCTCCGGACCCGGTGACGATGTTGTAGTAGTAGGTGTCTCCTCGGGCGTACGTCGCGTCGGTGAGGTAGACGTCAGTGAGGTCAACGGTGGCATCCGTGGGGTTGTGAATCTCCACGAACTCGCCCTCGGTCGGCGTGACGACGATCTCCGTCAAGAGCAATTCTGGCGCGTTGGGGTCAGGTCCCGGAGTTGGCGCTTCTGCCGTACCAATGTCGTCGTCACCCCGTGGCTCGATCTTGAAGGCGCCGTAGCCGTAGGTGAGGGGCCCCTGGACGAAGTTCAGGTCATCGCCAGCGGTAGGAGCGTAACCGTAATCTCCCATGTCATCCACAACCACGGCACCGCTGCCGTCGTTCACTTCCCATTCGCCGTAACTCAGGATATCGGTGACGGTGACGTCCTCGACGCGCACGAGGACGTTCTCCCACTGCTCCTGGTTCACGTTGCCGGTGGGCAGGATTTCGGGTGCTGGCAGCGGATTTCCGCTGCTTAGCACTCTGACCTCACCGCCGTTGATCTCGGTCAGCCCGTAGTACTCCTCCACAGGCCCCGTGACCTCCACTCGATCGCCGATGGTCGGAGGTGGGCTGGGCTCATAGATGTAGAGGCCGCTCCACGGGCCCTCGCCGTCCTGTATCCAGACCCGCTCGCCGCCATAGAAAGCGGCAGTCACGACGCCTTCGGTGGTGACGGTTTGGCTGGCATAGGGCGAATTGCCACTCGCGTCCTCCGTATACTGAATGTCGTAGATGGAAACCTCGGGCGCCGATGGCGGCGTGCTACTGCAGTCGTTCGGCAAGCCGGGAGTCCCGGCGTCGCCGTCACCGTAAGGGGTGGTTGCAACGCACCAATTGGCTCCGTCCGCGTTGTCCAGGACAGGATCGGCCAGCGCCATCGCCGCTCCGCTGGGATCGGGGAAGGTAGTGCCGCCGTCGTACGCCACGCGATCGATTTCGGTGGAGTTCCCGTCCAGCAGCACGATCTCATCGTCGCCGTTGGCCAAGTACCAGTTAGAACCGTAGGCGTAGTCAACGGTGACGCCTCCGTTGATGGTCGTGTCGCCGTTCCTACCCAGAACTAGGAACCCGCCGGGCGGGATCTCTAGGGAGCCGTCGTTGGCTATCAGGTGGCTGTCCGAGCCGTCGTCTCGGATCGTCCAGCCGTCTATGTCGATGGCGCTCCCAGTTGCATTATGAAGCTCAAACCACTCACCGTCAGAATCGCTGACGGCCGAAGGGTTCTGCATGATCTCGTTGATCACGATATCTCCGGCGGCGGCCCTCCTGGGGGAGGCCGAAGAGTTTGGGACGGTCACTGACGCCAGGATCAACGTCAGGGTCAGCAATCCGCATGCGAGGTGTCTGTACTGGCTGCTCTTCACGATCCTTTTCTCCTTTCGCTAAATTGACTGATTCGAGACGTATGGTCTTAGATTATGCTTCGGCCACTCAGATGCGGGTTGCGGCCTGCCCTTAGGGTACCCAGCCGTAGGGGCTTCTCACCGTACGTGCCTCCCTGGTGCAAGCGGATGCTTGCGTTCCCAGTCTTTGGATTGTGAGGACGAAGGGGCGAGCTTCCCCATCGCGGTCGCGCGGGGGCACTGCCACCGGGACGCATTGTGGAGAAACCAGTTGGCTGGGTGGGTGTGCCCAGCGCGTCGGTGTCCCCGAAGGAGCCATGCACCGCTTTGCGATCGCTCTTGTCTTCCAAGGAGGTCCCAGTTTCGCGATTTGAACTACAGTTCGGCGGGCTGACGTGTAACCTACTTGAGAGTAGCATAGGGGGTTTAACGGCTCGATATGGTCCTGTTAATGACCGGTAAAGGGATCTCATTATGAGGCACTTCAGGGTTCATACCGGCAGCCCTTGTAGCTACACGGAGAGGAATCAACGTGACGCCCCAAGAGCGACGCTGACGTGCGCAAAGACCAAGACAGAGTGCCTACAATCCATAAGGGGGAGAGCCGTCGGGCTCTCCCCTTTGCCCAGTACTCACTAGTCATAGGTCCTCAGGCTGGACTAGAGAGCCAGGTAAGCCGAGGGAGGATCTACCTCCCGCGACCCTTCTAGTCATGGACGTTGATCAGCTATCGTCCTAACGCCCGCGTCCCTTTCCCGGGTGTCCAGATTCAGACTCACCCTCGAGCGTTAGGTACAGGTCGTAGTTGTCTGGCTTGTGGACCTCGTACCCGCTGATCAGTACGTACCACGTTCCCGCTGTGGGAGCCTCGATCATAGCTCGTTCTGGTGCACTCCCGGTGGCGCCTTCAACGGAAGCCAGGGCAAACAAGGGGTCGAAGATCACCATGTCGACGTCACTGGTGGGGAACTTGGACCAGTCCCGGTGCCACGTCAAATCGAAGGTGGCCGTGGTTGTCCCGTCCGGAATCTCTACCGGGACCAGGGTCGAGTCGGCCATCTTGATCACTCCGTTGGCGATACGGTTCTTCTTGTGCAACCGTTCGCGGAAGTTCTCCCTGATGATGCGGACCTTGAAGCTGACGGGAGCCTCGTTCGAGTAGTCTCCGATCAGGGACAGCTTCATAAGCCCGGGCTCCATCGGCTGGTTGGCCTCCAAGCCAAACGGCGAGGTCCACGGGCCGTCCTCGATCTCGATCTGGAACGTCTCCCCGTAGAAGTAGGGGTACCAATAGCGCTCCACCGGATGCGGGTAGGCCGTACGCTTGGCGCTCTGCACGTGCACCTCCAGAGCGTTGGGCCAGTAGGCGTAAGCCGAGTTGTCGGGCGCGACGATGTCATAGACTTCGATGGTCACCTTGCTGGTCCATTGACCAATCTCGAAGACGGCGTTGAATGGCTCGCTGGGGCCAAGCGTGATCTGATCGCTTTCCCAGGTCTGAACCTTTTTCCTGACCGGTTTGCCCAGGATACTTGCCTGCAACTCCCCTGACTTCTGGGCTGGGTCAAGCGCCCAGTCGCCCGTGACCAGTCGATCGAGCGAGGCAGGCACGTCGAGGGTACCGTACCCCTGGTCATTGATCCCCTGCCAGGTAGGCGCTACCACGTCGGGATTCGCGCCGCCCAGCAGCACGTTCTCTAGTATCGTGGGATCGGTCTCGCTTCCCTGTCCCTCCCACCAGGCGTTCAGGAGCGCTGCTCCGCCCGCTACCGTCGGGGCGGAGAAGGATGTTCCGCCCGCCCAGCGGAGTTCGCCATTAGGGCCCTCGTGGAAGGTCCAGTGGCCCAGCGCAGCGATCTCGGGACCGAAACGACCGTCGCTCAGAGGGCCGCGGCTGGAGAAGTTGACGACGCGGGTCTCGCTTGTCGGCCGCATCACCAGACCCTGCCCTGCTGCTCCGGGCCAGACCGCCAGGCCGATATACTCGTAGAAGGTGCGCGATGAGGGGGCATAGTCCAGGGCACCCACCGATACCGCACCGAAGGATGTGGCGGGAGAGCCGACGCTGTTGGGAATGGGACCCTCGTTGCCGGCTGAAGTGACGACAAGGATGTCGGCGTCTGCCAGTTCCTCCATAAAGCGATCATACGCATCCCGGCCGTCCCAGCCGGTGGGTCCGCCGAGGCTCATATTGATCACGTCGACGTCGAGCAGACCGTCCTTCTTCAAGGTCAGAACATGATCCAGGCCGTCAAGGATTACCGAGGTGGGCACACCGGCTCCGCTCGCGGGGAATACCTTTACGGGATAAAGCTGCGCCTCGGGAGCCTGCCCATAGATCGGCAGGAAGTCGACTGGCCAACCCAAGTGAGAGGCCTGGGCCTGGTAGATTGGATGACTAGGGTTCGTGCTGAAGTCCAGCGCACAGGCGGAAGCGATCACGCCCCCGACATGCGTCCCGTGCCAGTGGTTGCTCGTGCTGGTGGCTGGGATGCCGTCGCCGGAGGCGTTATAGCCGTCGGGATACCCCGGTGCGCCGATGACAGCGTGGCCGATGCAGGTGTTGGGAACTGTGCCCGTGTCCACGACTGCCACAATCGTGCCATCGCCCGCTGTGGTATCCTCCCAGGTGTTGATCGCACCGGTGTAGAGGAAATTGGCGTAACCCTCAGGAAGTTCGTTTGGGTCGATGGTGACGGGATCCACAGCCTCAACATCGACACCGGCTGTGTCCTCAGCTACGTATGACAGTGGGTTCTGATCGTTCTTACCTTCGTCAAGGGTGTCAGTCAGCTGGACTATGCGATCTTTCTGGACGTCGACCACGCCGGCAAATGCCGCCACGTCTCCCAGCTTGTCCGCTGGGACGCTGGCCGCGATAACGGGGGCATTTCGGTACTGGTATCGCACTGTTCCACCTAAGGCCTGGATGTGCGCTGCCAGCGCATCCGTCGGACCCTCTGACAGAACAATGACGTCAACTGCCTCTCCTTCACTCTGTGCTGCACTGACTGATGGCAGCCATAGGCCTGCGAGGAGCATTAGCAAGACCGTAATCGAAATGAGCCTTCTCATGGTGACCCTCCTAAGTTTGATCTATGTGATCCGGTCTCTATGATCTGATCAAGCGAGTTCTGGTTTAGTCTCGCGTCTCTTCCTCAGCTATTGTCTCTTGTCGATGATTCTCCTTTCGCTTAGTCTTCCAGGACATGTGCCAAACAGCAACAAGTATCTGCGAAGCGCAGGGCTGTCTGGCGTCACTATGATGGTGAAAGCTTTCCGGCCGCCCCAGCCGCGAGTCTGCTCCGTTCCTGCTTCCTCTCCGACGCCCAGAGCTGACGTGCTTCGGCGGCAGCGGAGGTTGCTTACTGCAGGGATACGCGAGGAATGGATGTCGGCTCCGATACGGAAAGAGCGGTTGCTCATGGGTCAGAGACAGGGTCCGCAGTTGGTGATTGCTCTTCCGTCCATCTTCCTAGAATCGCGCCAAAAGAGGAATGGCCTTCTAGGTGGGGTCTTCCTACACTGCCACTATATCATAGTGCCGAAGGCGTGTCAAGGATCGGCATGCCAATGAGATCGCTGGCTCGGCCCGTGGCTCTAGACCGAGGAGGAAACTGGACGTGCGATCGGATGGGGCAATCCCGGGGGCATTGACAGCGCTCTGATCGGTGGGGGGCTGCAGTACGCTAGTGCGGGCTGTAGCTGCGCGACCGGGCCATCCAGTGTCGGAAGACGGTCCGTCTGGCACGTCGAGGAAGCCGAAGCCTCCTCCCGCCATCTCGCAGTCTCAGACCGCTGCCGGCGCAGCCGAGGCACGGCTGACACGCACCTCACCGACTCCGATGCGGCGTATGCAGCCTAGTCCATTGCCCTCTGCTCGATCCTGTAGTACGATGGGATCGGTCCTGGAACTTCCATCCTCCACAGTGCGTCCTAGAGATAGACCATTCGTCGCGTGAAGGAGGTGCTTGTGCGATACAGTGTGTTGTTTTATGTCCTCTTACTCCTGCTCCTCGGGGTGGGGATCGCCGGATGCGGCAGCGAAGT
>Ga0207797_1000110_pt1 | contig 56891 bp, 52 predicted proteins | sample PRCRCaboRojoPR_6_FD_187275 | JGI IMG/M metagenome (GOLD analysis project Ga0207797, IMG submission 187275) | Marine sediment microbial community from Cabo Rojo, Puerto Rico - PR CR 10% Liquid 1 (SPAdes) | ecosystem: Environmental > Aquatic > Marine > Coastal > Sediment | place: Cabo Rojo, Puerto...
CGGGAGTGGATGGGAGTCGAACCCACCGCGGCTTGCGCTGTGCAACCCGCCACCGGTTTTGAAGACCGGGGGAGCCACCGGGCCCCAACCACCCCCAGGATATCGGTAGTAAGAATAACTTGAATCGAGCCATCCGTCAAGCGAATCTCGCTACCGAGTCGTAGGCCCCAGACAAAGAAAGAGCACGTCGACACAATCTCCGAATTGCCGAAGATCGCGGCCGACATGCTCTGAGGCAACGTGGCCGAGTATAACGTAATAGCACGTTGTGTGGTGTTTGTAAGATCGTTCCCACTGGGGGGCGTTGCCTCGAAACCATTCTATCATGGCTTGGAGGCTTGTCAAGCGCCGGGTGGACCTCGCGACGACAACGTCCTACCTACTTACTTCTGGCGGCCGAAGCCCCTCCAGCTTGCCTGGAACGGCTTGACAGCAGGTTGACCCTTGATAATTGAGAAGTATAATCGGAGGACCTGACGTTCTTGGCGGAGGAGTCCGAGAGGAGGCGTCGCACCGCACGGGCCGCCCGGGTGAGAGGCACCGGCGGATGCGTTGCGAGGATGCGGTTGGCAGCATAGGAAGTGCAGCGCAGCTGCATAGAGGGAGACCGGTATGCCAGTGTTGATAGACGGACACAATCTCATCGGACGCGTGCCGGACATCCGGCTGGCGGATCCGGACGATGAAGCGCAGCTCGTCTCCCGGCTGCAGGGCTACGCTGGCCGGTCCGGGAAGCGTATCACTGTCGTCTTCGACCGCGGGCTGCCCGGCGGCCGCTCGCAGGCGCTCTCCGGCGGGCCCGTGGAGGTGGTCTTCGCGCCCACGGGACGAAACGCCGACGGCGTGCTCATCGAGCGGATCCGGCGCTCGCGTCATCCGGGCGGACTGGTGGTGGTCACGTCGGATCGTGAGGTGATCATCGCAGCGGAGCGGGCAGGGGCGCGGGTAGTCCGGTCGGAGGCATTCGTGAGGGAGTTGGAGCCGTCTCCGGCATCGCCGGGCGGCGCCAAGGAGGATGTACATCTATCGCCGGACGAGGTGGAGGCGTGGCTGGAGCTCTTCCAGGAAGATTGACGTGCTCACTGTCTGGTCCGATCTAGCAGGCGGTCGCTGCTTCCGGGTTAACCACCGGCGATGAGGGCGAGAAGCTTGATCTCGTCGCCCTCTTGGATCACAACCTCCTCGTTCACGATTTCACCGTCACGGACAGCGATCAGCCTGTCTGGGGAGAGGCCTACCTCTTCGATGGCCTCCCGGACGCTCAACTCTCCCTCTAGTTCCCATTCCTCGTCGCGGTAGCGGATCTTCACGGTATCCCTCTGGATGAGCACCTGATCAACGGACAGGCAGACAGATTCGATTGTACCTGAATAAGGCGGGGCGGCAAACAAGCGAGGACACTCAGTCCTCGCTTGTTTGCGCTATGCGGCTTACTGGGACTATTCAGAGAAGGAGGGAATGTCGGGCAGCCCGTCCAGAGCGTCCTGGAGCGCCTCCTCACTGAGTTCGTAGTCCGGCAGTTCCTCGCGATGATAGGCGTCGTAGGCTGATAGGTCGAAGTGACCGTGACCGCTGCAGTTGAACAAGATGGCCTTCTCCTCGCCCGACGCTTTGCACGCCATCGCCTCGTCATAGGTCGCCTTAAGGGCGTGGGCCGTCTCCGGCGCCACGATGAAACCCTCAGCTCCGGAGAAGCTATGAGCGGCTTCGAAGACCTCGTTCTGGTTGTACGCCTGGGCCTCGACGAATCCATCCTCCATCAGCCGGCAGATGATCGGTGCCATACCGTGGTAGCGCAGCCCGCCGGCGTGAACCGGGGCGGGGATGAAGTCGTGACCCACGGTGTGCATCTTCGCCACCGGCCCTGTCTTGGCTGTGTCACCCCAGTCGTAGGCGTACAGGCCTCGCGTCAGGCTGGGGCAGGCGGTCGACTCAACGTTGATCACGCGCATGTCGGGCCGGCTGCCGTCCAACTTGTCCTTAATGAAGGGGAGGAAGAGGCCGCCGAAGTTGCTGCCCCCACCTACGCAGCCGATCAGGACATCCGGGTAGTCGTCCGCCATCTCCATCTGCTTGATCGCCTCCATCCCCACCACCGTCTGGTGCAGAAGCACGAAATTGACCACGCTGCCCAAGGAGTATTTCCATCCCTCGTGGGTAACGGCATACTCGATGGCCTCGCTGATGGCGATGCCCAAGCTTCCAGAGGTCTCGGGATCGACCTCCAGGATCTTCCGCCCAGCGTTCGTCTCGGAGCTGGGACTGGGTACCACGTTCCCACCCCAGGTCTCCATCATGACGCGCCGGTACGGCTTCTGGTGGTAGCTGATGGTAACCATGAAGACCTTGCACTTCATGTCGAAGAACTGGGTCGCGAAGGAGAGGGCGCTGCCCCACTGACCGGCTCCGGTCTCCGTGGCGAATCCCTCCAACCCCTCCTGTTTGCCGTAATAGCACTGAGCTACGGCCGTGTTCGGCTTGTGGCTGCCCGGAGGGCTGACGCCCTCCCACTTGTAGTAGATCCTGGCCGGAGTGTCGAGAGCTTCCTCCCAGCGGGCAGCACGGTAGAGAGGAGAGGGGCGCCACATCTTAAGGACGTCCTGGACCGGCTCCGGAATCTCGATGTATCGCTCCTGGCTCATCTCCTGCTCGATGAGGGCCGCCGGGAAGACCGGTGCTAGATCGTCCGGCTGCATCAAGTCCAACGTCACTGGGTGCCGATAGGGTGGTGGGGGCGTCTCCATATCGGGCAGCACGTTGTACCAAGAGGTTGGCATGTCGTCTTCTTCTAGGAAGTACTTGTACTGGGTCATCTTATCTCTCCTCGTCTGATTATGTATATGATTGTCTGGACTGTCATCGTTTATGGCGCCAGCCGCGTCCGGCATAGAACGCTCAGAGCGGAGAACGCGCAACGCTGTAAGCGAAATGTCTGCTGTTCGATGGACAGGATACCCGCGTTCCTTTCACGTCTTACTCCAGGAAGGCGCACCTGTTCGTGAAGAACTGCTTGTAGACCTTATAGTGAGTTGTCTCCTGATACGGTACCTCCTCGATTCGGTCTGCGTCAAAGCTGAAGATCTGTGCGTCCGGATAGGCCATGAGGATGGGGGAGTGGGTGGCCATGATGAACTGAGCGTGGCCCTCTGCTTCCAACTCCTGGAGCAGCCTCAGAAACCTCACCTGGCTGGCCGGTGAGAGGGCGGCCTCTGGCTCATCGAGGAGATAGAGGCCCTTGACCTGGAAGCGGCCGCTGAAGTAGCTCAGGATGCCTTCACCGTGCGAGAGGACGTTAAGCAGTCGGCCGCCGTGATACTTCAGGCGGCCCGGATCGCACAGCGCCAGGTCATCCAGGAAGTCGGCCATATCGTGGAACGTCTCGGCTCGGAAGAGGGAGCCGGAGACCCGTCCATTGGTCCAGCTCACCTCGATGAATTCCTTCAGTCGATCCTCATAGGGGTTCTCGTGGGCCAGATGTCGCTTAGGCTTATCCCAGATGTGGATACCGCATTTCTTCGTGATGGCATCCAGAAGGGTCGATTTTCCGGACCCGTTCTCGCCGACGAAGAAGACGACGGGCTTCTTGAGCTTCAGTTCCGGCGTCTCGTTTAGAATGGGGACATTGAAAGGGTAGTAGCGCCGGGTGGGGAAGTCCTCGCTGTTGATGCGTATGCTATCGATGTACACTTGATCCTCCTCACTCAGCAGTAGACGAGGCCCGGAGGGAGCGTGCCGCCTCCGGTTCTGGGCAGCGGGTCGAGGCTGGATAAGCCCATGGCCTCACGGACGAGGGCCATCGTCTCCTCCGACTCCTCCTGCATGCGTTGATTGCCGGCAGCCACGATCTCCTCGATTAGGCTGGGTCGAGCCGCGTAGCGAACGCGCCGCTCTCGGATCGGATTGAGGAACCGGTTGATGGCGCGAGCCAGTTTCCTCTTCACCTCCACGTCTCCCACCTTTCCCTGGCGATACCGTTCCTTCAGTTCGGCTACTTCATCTTGATCGTCGTTGAAGGCGTCATGGTAGATGAAGACCGGGTTCCCCTCGACGCGCCCCGGTATGTCGGCGCGAACGCGGCGGGGGTCTGTGTACATGGTGCGCACCTTCTGCTCCACCGTCTCTGGATTGTCGGAAAGGTAGATCACGTTGCCCCGGGACTTGCTGGCCTTCGCCTCCCCGTCTGTGCCCACGAGCATGTCACCGAGCACGGGCTCTGGTTCGGGAAAGACCTCGCCGTAGAGCCGGTTGAACTTCCGTGCGATCTCGCGCGTTACCTCGACGTGGGCCTCATTGTCCCGAGAGACGGGCACCAAGTGGGCACGGGGCAGAAGGATGTCGGCGGCCTGGAGCACGGGGTAGCCGAGCAGCCCGTAAGGCATTGATTCCAGATGTGCGTTGGCCGCCATCTCCTTGATACTCGGTACGCGCTCCAAGCGAGGAACGGTGACCAGCATCTCGAAGAAGAGGTTGAGCTGGTATGTGCCCGGTATCGCCGACTGGACGAAGACCGTGCTCTGCTCTGGGTCGATGCCGACGGCGAGGTAGTCGAGCACAATCTCCCGGATGTTACGGCTGATGGCTTGAACGTGCTCTTTCTCTGGACGCGTCGTGAGTACGTGCAGATCGGCGATGATGAAAAAGCTCTCGTATTCGTCCTGGAACCGTACGCGGTTCTTGAGGCTTCCCACATAGTGACCCAGGTGCAGTTTGCCCGTGGGCCGATCACCCGTCAGTATTCGTTTCTGATCCATCTTCCTTCTCCCTCCATCGCGGCGCGAGGGGCTGCCTGCCCGTGCCGCCACGCCTAAACGCAAAAAACGCCCAACCCCGGTCAGGGGCGAGCGTTCGTGTTCGGACACCCGTGGTGCCACCCTGGTTAGGCAGCTTCTCGCCACACATAGAAACGAAAAACGCGCCGTGAAAGCGCGTTGTGTGAAAAGCCAGCCTCACTCTTTGGCAGGTACGGTCCTTCTGGACGATACCCTCGGCCTTGATAACGGTGGCGTCTCCGGCCCTGCCTACTCCCAGCCCTCAGTTTCGGCGGGCGACTCCCGGGCCCATTCAGTATCGTAGTTGGTATCGGGCTCACAGCCCTTGGGCCGCTCTGCCAGGCCTCAAGTACCCGACTCTCTGAACCTAACCGCGATACGTACTCTTCCCGATCGTCGTCTTTACGATCTCAGGTTGTAGTCAGACTATACCACGAAGGAGCTTACTCGTCAAGCTCGAGATGTGGGCTCAACTCTTGCATCATCCCGTCCTTCGGGCGGAAGCCGACGATGCGAGTCGCCTCTTCGCCGTTCTTAAACAGGATGAGCGTTGGGATGCCCTGGATCCCGTAGTTTGCCGGTGTTTCCTGGTTGCTGTCCACGTCCATCTTGGCGACGCGCAAGTGGTCTTGGTACTGCTCGGCGATCTCCTCGACCACGGGTGCGACCATCTTGCACGGTCCACACCAGGCGGCCCAGAAGTCCACCAGCGTCGGTTCGTCGGCTTGCAGCACTTCGCTCTCGAACGTAGAATCGGTTACCTCTAATAGATCTGCCATCTGTCCTCCCCAGAACTCGTCGGCCGCCCCTTCCGCCGCGGTTGAAACGTGCGGCTGATTTTCAGCAAGGGCGTGGGGCGTCCCGGCCTAGACGAAACTAAGAAGATTATCCATGCGGGTCGGCTTTTGTCAAGCTGGTGTTTCTGCTATAATCTCGTCTTATGGATAAAACTCCCTCGGCCACGATATCCTCGACACTCCTTCTCGTAGGGTGCCTGGTGTTAGCCACGGTTGGCACTCTGCGTGCCTCCGCCCCGCTGCCCCCTCCTTTGGGCATCACCCCTCAGGTCTGGGAAGCAGCGGCCGACGGCGGGGCTGATGCCCTGGTCCTCTTCAAGGAGCAGGCGGATCTGAGTGCGGCTGAGGAGATGCCGCTAGGTGAAGAGCGACGCCGCTCCGTCTATGAGGCCCTGCGAACGACGGCTCTCCGCTCTCAAGCTGATCTGCGAAAGGAACTCGATGCAGCCGGTGTCGACTACCGATCGTTCTACGTGGTGAATATGATTGCTGTTCGAGGAGGCCGGGAGCTGCTCTCGCAGCTGGCCGCGCATCCTGAAGTTGAGCGAATTGCTCGCAATCCCAGCGTGCGTCAGGAGATGCCGGACCCCCGTTTCCCTCTCCGGTCACAGGCGGCAGAGGGGATCGAATGGAACGTCCAGCAGGTGAATGCCGACGATGTCTGGGCGCTCGGCTACACAGGCGAGGGAATCGTCGTAGCAGGCCAGGACACCGGCTACGATTGGGACCATCCTGCTTTGATCGACCAGTATCGGGGCTACAACGGCATGACGGTCACGCACGATTACAACTGGCACGACGCTATTCACAGCCCTGGCAGTGATTGCGGCGCGGATTCGCCTGTTCCCTGCGACGACAACGGGCACGGCACCCATACCATGGGTACCATAGTCGGTGACGACGGGGACGGTAATCGAATCGGGGTCGCTCCCGGTGCAGCGTGGATCGGCTGTCGCAATATGGACGAGGGGGTGGGATCGCCCGCGACCTACGCCGAGTGTTTTGAGTTCTTCCTGGCGCCCTATCCGGTGGGGGGTGATCCCTTCACGGATGGTGAGCCCTCGCGGGCCCCGCACGTCATCAACAATTCGTGGACCTGTCCGCCGTCCGAAGGGTGCGACCCAGATACGCTGCGGGCGGTGGTCCAGAACGTGCGAGCGGCGGGTATCGTGGTGGTGGCGTCAGCGGGGAACTCCGGTCCGAGCTGTGGGAGCGTGGAGGTCCCTCCACCGATCTACGACGCGGCTTTTTCCGTGGGGGCGACGGACTGGGGCGACAACATCGCGGACTTCAGCAGTCGGGGCCCGGTGCTGGCTGATGGCTCTGGACGGATGAAGCCGGATGTCTCGGCGCCGGGGGTCGGCGTTCGATCGAGCTTCCCCGGTGGAGGATACGGTCTGCTGAGCGGCACCTCGATGGCGGGGCCGCACGTGGCAGGGAATGTAGCCCTGCTATGGTCGGCCGCACCCTCTCTGATCGACGACGTGGATACCACGGAGGAGATCGTTGCTCGTACGGCCCGTCCCCGGACGACGATCCAGGGCTGCGGCGGCGATGACGCTGATGATGTACCCAACAACGCGTACGGCTGGGGCATCGTAGACGCGCTGGCTGCGATTCCGCAGACGTGGGTGGCGGCGTCCGGGCAAGCTGAGGTTCTCGACGGAGTTCCGGCGTCGGAGATACGCTACACGTTGAGGTTGACCAATACCTCCGCCCTGTCGCTGACGACCGTCACGATTTCGCAAACGCTTCCGGTCAGTTCCACCCTAATATGGGGCGATAGCGGTTACGAGGTGGACGGCCGAGTAGTCCACTGGCGACTTCCCAGTCTGGCGCCCGGTTCGGTCGTTTCCAGAAGGCTAGAAGTTGCGCTGCCTGGTCCTATGCCCGGAGCCCGCCTCACGAGTACCTATGAGCTGCGAGCCGCTGGACCGGCGGTACCCTTGAGCGAACCCGAAGTGGGCGTGGATATTCCCTGGCGTATGCTGGTTCTTCCTGTTTTCAAGGACGCCCGGCTTGAAGTGAGGTAGCGATGGCTGACGTCGATAGCAAGCGCCTCAAAGTCCGTTCCATGCTCAGTCTGTCCGCGCCGGCGGATGCGCTGTATGCCTACTACGCGTTCTATCACGAGCGGGAACGGTCCCGGCTCTACGTGCATGAGGACGCCGCGGGACGGGCCGATGGGTTCGTGGCGGTCTGCCAGACTGCCCAGAGGCTTTTCCAGCCGACGGTGGTGCTGCGCACGCCGAACGTCAAGGTTGCGGTGGATCTGCTTCGACAGGCGCTTGAGCCCGGGCGTCCCTATTACCTGATCACCACGCCGGATCTGAGGGAATCGGTGTCCCAAGTGGTGAAGATGGACGAGCCAAAACTGAGCCGCATCTACGAACTCAAGCTGTCGCGGTTTGAGTATCAGGTCAACGTCATGGTTGTGGCCGATGACGGAGTTGAGGGCCGACCCCGCTTCCTGGTTCGGTCAGGCGATCTGGTTGTGGCCGAGGCCGGGGTGACCTGGCTTTCCCCGCAGTTTGCTGGCATTCACGCTGAAGCGGCTCCCGCAGCCCGGAGGCGGGGCCTGGGGGAATCGGTGCTGGCGGCGTGCACTCGTTGGGTGGTGCGCTCTGGTCGGCATCCGCTTATCATCGCTGCCATGAAGGATGACTACGGCACGACGCTCGCCGAGAAGGTCGGATACGTGGACAGCGGAGCGCGAGAACTGGCCAGTGACGTGGTCTGCTGTGAATGAAGCTCCGCCGCGCCGAGGAGTGGTTCGATCATCTTCCGCTGGACGTCGAGCACGGTCGTCAAGGTATTTGAGGGCCTGGCTTCTCAAATGGGCTCAATCTCGGTTCTGCCCAATCGGACGGTTGCGCCGGGTTTCTGTTTACTCTCCTGATGGGCGGGACGCTACAGCTTCCGCTCTACCCACCCGCGACAAGCTCTCTTGACTAGAGGAATGGGGTCGAGGCACTCTGTGGCCCGATCGAAGTTCTTGCTCAAGCGCCGTGAGAGCTGATCACAAAACGCCGAATACATCATCATCGTCAGAGGAGGTCAGACGTGAAGGTTGACTTAATTGCTATTACTCACTATCTTCGAGGGGATGGAGCGCCGGAGGAACTGCTGGAGCACGCCGGGAGAATCTGCTATCGGAGCGAGAGCAGGGGAGAGCCCGGGAAGTTTATCCGGGCCCGGGTCAGGGAAGGCCACGAGAGTATTATTGAGCACGCCAGCGCCAGCTTCGAGATTAGCGGAATCTCGCGGGCTTGCTCACATCAGTTGGTGAGGCACAGGCTCGCTTCGTACAGTCAAGAGTCTCAGCGATATGTGGATATGGCGGACCCGGAGTGGGCGCTCCCTCCAGATATGCTTGAAGATGAAGGGGCAGTGGAGATCTGGGAAGATTTCGCCGACGACGTGAAGGACACCTACAAGGCGCTGCGCGAGCGAGGAATGCGCAAGGAAGATGCGCGTTTCGTGCTTCCCAACGCGGCTGCCACGCGCCTCATCGTCACGATGAACTTCCGCGAGTTGCTGCACTTCTTCCGCATACGCGTCTCCAGAGCGGCCCAGTGGGAGATTCGGGACGTCGGCGTCAGGATGCTGGAACTGGTCCATCCTCACGCGCCGAGCGTGTTCGGCGACATTCGGCGCGACCTGCGGGAGAAGTACCCGGATTTCTTCGAGGGTGTGGATTGATCCACTAGTGAGAGGCGATGCGGGCGGGTTAGGTCGCGAAGGGTCGCTGTACGGCTCACTGCGAACGGCCGGCGCCGAAAGCGGTGAGTTGCGCGGTTCTCTAAGAATCGGTGGGCGGCGGTGTTCCTTCTTGCGTCAACGGGCCTGGCTGCGCAGGACGCCCGCGCAGCCAGCGTCCTGCTCCAGGAGTGCGTAGCAGATTTCGTCCCAGAACTCCCCCTTGTAGAAGCGCCATTCCCGCAGCACCCCCTCACGCGTAAACCCGAGCCGCTCGAGCAATCTCTGGGACCGGTTGTTCCGAGGATCGACCATAGCCTGGATGCGGTGGAGTTCCATGACCTGGAATCCGTGCCGGAGGACTGCCGTCAGGGCCTCGCGCATCAAGCCTTGGCCCCAGTAGGCGGGCAGTAGGTCGTAGCCAACGTCTGCCCGGTGGTCGCCGTGAACCCAGTTGTGAAAGCCGCAGGTGCCTATTACGGTTCTATCTCCTCTCCTGGTGACACCCCAGCGGAGCCCCCGCTCTTCCTGCCAGATCGTCTCACACCAGGCAACGATCTCCTCAGCCTCCTCGCGTCTTCTGAGGGTTGGGAAGTCGAGGTGTTGAGCCACCTTTGGGTCTGAGAAGAGACGGAAGATGTCCGTCGTATCGTCTTCGGTGATCCGCCGTAGGACGAGACGCTCGGTCTCCAGCTGGGGGAAAGCGCTGTTCTTCTCTACAGGATTCAGGACAAGCCTCCTGGTCGCTGCTGGCTAGGCCGCGTCCCAGACCCGCATCTTCCCGTCGGCGGCGCCTGCGGCGAAGCGGGTGCCGTCGGGCGAGAATGCCATGCCGCCGACCATCTTCGTGTCGACGGCCAGCGCGTCGATGGGTGTCCAGGCATGGGTATTCCAGACCTGGATCCGCCCCTTGAAGCTAAGAGCTGCTCTCTCCTCCTGGGGGGAGAGCACGAACCGCCTTGCGGAATCGTCTTCCAGCTCTATCATCCGCTCTTCTCTCCAGGTCTCGACGCGCCAAAGCCGAATGGAACCTTCATGACCTAGAGAGACCAGCCGCTCTCCTGAATCAATGAAGTGGAGGGAGTTGACTGCCGTCTCGTGACCAAGAAGCGTCTCAAGTAGTGCTCCTGAGGGGATCTCCCAGACCTTGATCTCCTCTCCCAGTCCAGCCGTCACGAGCAAGTGGCTGGCGGGGGAGATGGCTATAGTGGAGAGGTTCTTCCTGCTGGCCTCGAGGCTGAGAGCTTTTCCTCCGTCCGCGGTCCAGATGACAGCTCGACCGCCATACCAACCGGTCGCCACGAGGAGGCCACTGTCGGAGATGGTCACCGTGGAGACCGTCTTCTTCTTGTCTCTGAGGGTGTGGAGCAGCTCTCCGTGGGGCAGCGACCAGAGCTTAACTGTGGCGTCGCTCGATCCTGTCGCTAAGATCTCCCCGTCAGGCGACAGAGCTATGCTGTTGACGCTCTTTTCGTGGCCCTCGAGCGTGGTGCGGAGGCTCCAGTCGCTCGTGGACCAGATCTTCACCACGTTATCCATCCCGGCTGATATCAGAGCGCGGCCGTCTCCTGTGAAGGTGAGGTCGAGCACCTGGCCGTCGTGCGCGTCGAACGTTATCAGTTTCCTCATCGCACTATCTGTCTCCTCGACTAAGTGTCTGCCAGGGCGATCCGGCGCTACCAGCGACCGGCGTATCTCACGTCGTAAGGTTCGACGTCTTTGGTCAGGTACTGCCAGTGAAGCTCGGTCAACTGGCGCACGTGCAGCAGATCGTGCGCGACCCAGGCTGCCAGGACGTCGCCGGCCTTGATCTGCCCGAAGGGGGCCTCGTAGGCTCTCTCCCACCGGGACGCACCCAGGCTCCGCAACCAGACCAGCGACGCCTCACGAGCGGAGAGAAACCTGGTCAGCGCCTGGTCCAGCTGAAGCTGACGGCTCCGGTCCGTAACACCCCGCGCGGATTCGCCGGAAGGCCAGGTGTCGTCGGGGCGGTGGAGTATCAGATCGAGACGGTCTCTGAAGTCGTGTCTCTCTTCGTATGCCAGATGGTTGACCACGTCGAGGATCGACCATGCTTCCGGTTCGGGCTGCCAGCGAGCTTGATGATCGGAAGCGCCTTTCGCCAGCGCCCGAACTGCTTGAGCGTTTTGCTCCATCTTAGTGGTCAAGCGTTTGAGATCCATGAATCCCTCCAGTCTGGCTCTCTAGGGGTCGCCGCGGAACTCTGATGGCATCGCGTCTCACAGGGCGAGTTGCCCCAGAAGAATCCCGAGGGTGGGAAGGATCAGCGCGATGAAGAACAGCATGCCCATAATCCAGTTGAGCCATCTTCCGTCTCGGGACCGGACCCAGGAGTAGGTGATGACGGACAGCAGCAGGGACTGGAGCAGCACTTCCGTGAGCCCGACGAGCTGTCCACGAACCGGCAGAGTGGTGTAAATCAGCCCCTCGATCGATCCCGGTGCGGGGCCGAAGGTGGAAAAGATGCCGACAAAGACGAGCATGATCCACATTCTGAGCCAGCCATCTCTGCCGCGGAAGAGCACCTCTCGCAGCAGGTAGAAGACGATGCCGAAGAGAAAGCCTCTGATAGGCTGGAAGAGGGGACCTGCAGCCACGAGCGGTTCGTTCGTCTGGCGCAGAAAGAACCTGAAGGCGGGATTGGCAAAACGCGTGGTGTAGTCGAAGACGATGAAGGCGAGAAGCCCTACGACGAAGTAGGTAACCGTGTGGGTGATAACGGTCTTGAGGGTAATGCCCCACAGTGTTGGTCTGCGTTGATGCACGGTCTCTATACCTCCGGGGTGGATTCGATCCTAGTCTGCGTGCGTGACGGGCTCGATAAGAATCGGCCCAACACTCAGCGGAGCAGAAACTGATTCTATTCACGGGCTCTCTTGTACTATGGTAAGGGAAGAACGGACGAATCGCTGTCGACTGACAGCATTTGAAGCACCGCCTCACCGCTGTCCGTCGGCTCAAGAGGGTCTGACGTCGGAACTCCCGTTCCGGTCGCTGTCCGGTCATCGTGACGCGAGACTACTGCAGAACCAGTCTGGACTCCAGTCGCGCCAGGTAGGGTTCCGGATCCAGGGTCATTCGTACACGGAGATGTGCTTGCCGCTTTTCTTGTCGAAGGGCTCCTTCTGCCACGAACTCCAGCGATCGCGGAGGGAGAGGCCGGCGAGTTTCGCCATGAGGTCGAGCTCCGACGGCCAGGCGTAGCGCAGTTTGACCGGATACAGCCGTGGCCCGTCGACGGTGATCACCACATGATGGCTGGCGATCTGTTGTTTGGCTACGTCGACCTCCGACGCCTCGAGGCGGACTTCGTTCTCCGATAGCTGGACAACTCGCACAGTCTGCCCGTCCGTGAAGCGCGTCAGGTCCGGTGCGAAGGCCTCGATGAGGAAGTGCCCGTTCTCGGCCAAGTGCCGGGCGGCGCTGCGGAAGCACTGGACCTGTTCCTCTTGCGTTAGGAGGGCGAAGAAGGTGTTGAAGACGACGAAGATCAGGTCGAAGCGCTCCCCATCTAGGGCTGGAGGGAAGTCGGCAAAGCTGCCCTCCACGACGCGGATCTCGTCTCCACCCGGCTTGGCGCGCAGCTTCTCGATCATGGCCGGCGACGCGTCAATGCCCACTACCTCGAGACCCTGTTCGGCAAGCGGTAGGGCGAAGCGGCCGGTGCCGATGCCGAGCTCGAGGACGCGGCCGCCGTTCGCCAGGTCGTGGAGCAGATCGATGGACTCGCGTTCGATCTCCGGGTAGAAGTCGTCATAGACCTCGGCTATTCGCTCACCGTACGTCCGGCTGTTGTACGCTTTCACGGTGGTTCCTCCTTAGTCGGCATTCGGCCTGCCGCTCGGCGGGTAGCGTGGACCGACGGGCGCTCCTCGCTCTCGTCGTCTCCAGCGCAGGTCGCCAGAGGAGGGGACGGAGTCAAGTGCCCGCACTAGGTCTGGGTCACCTAACTCGGCCCCGGATCTGGCTAGGATAGCAGCTCAGATTAGCCTCGACTACGCTTCGTCCTCTTTGAGGTAACGGTCGAACCATCGCAGGATGTGCTCGAGCCGGTCGATACGCCGATCGGTGCGGCCGCCACGAGAGAGCCCATGCGGCTCTTCGGGGAAGCGGATCATCTCGGTATCGACGCCCAGCTTCCTAAGGGAGACGAAGACTTGCTCACCCTGCTCAATGGGGCAGCGCAGGTCGTTCTCGCTGTGAATCACCAGGGTTGGCGTGGTAGCGCTGCCGATGTGCGTGATGGGCGACTGCTCGCGGTACGTCTCGAACGCCTCCCAGGGGGGCTGGTCACCGAACTCCTGCTGGAAGACCCAGTTCAGATCGCTGGAGCCGTACATGCTGACCAGGTTGCTGACGCTGCGCTGCGTCACGGCGGCCTGGAAGCGCTCGGTGTGACCGATGATCCAGTTCGTCATGTAGCCGCCGTAGCTTCCGCCGGTGACGCCTATGCGCTGAGGATCGACGTAGGGTTTCTGCTCGATGATGTCCGTCCATGCCATCAGATCCTCGTAGTCGGCCGTCCCCCAACTGTTCCAAATCGCCTTAGCGTGTTCCTCTCCGTATCCACGGCCGCCGCGAGGGTTGCAGAAGGCAACCACGTAGCCCTGGGCTGCCAGGAAGAAGAACTCGTGCATAAAGAAGTTCCCGTACTGAACCCGGGGCCCGCCGTGGATCTCCACTATGGCGGGATACGTCTGGGAACCGTCAAACCCTGGGGGCTTGATGATCCAGCCCTGGAGATCATTGCCTGCAGCACCCTGGAACCAAGTCTCCTCCACCTCACCCAGATTGATCTCGTCCAGCAGCGCTGCGTTGGCGTTGGAGAGCTTGCGGGAGGTTCCCTCGGCGAGATCGCGCACCCAGACCTCGGCTGGCTGTATCATGTCGGCGTGAAGATAGGCGACGATCGACTGATCGTCGTCGAAGTGGAAGGCTCCGACGACGCCCTCACCCCCGACAATGGCGGAAAGATCGTCTGCGTTCTCACCGGAAGCCCCGTCCAGGTCGACGGCTTTTAGCACGGTGTCCCCGTGTTCTGAGACCTGGACGTAGATCTCCGCGCCGTCCTGGGACCAGGTGGGAGGCGAGGTCGGCAAGTGACCGGGGAGGTCGTTGATGGTGACGTCGCCCACAAAGATGTCGAAGCGCTCTGTCAAGTTCTGGGCCGCACCGCTGCTATCAGCGGGAACCACCCACAAGCCGATGTTCTTCCACCAGTCGCCGCGTCCCTCCTTGCCCAGATAGGCGATCTGGCTGCCATCGGGTGAGAAGACGGGCTTCTGCTTCTGGCCTACGGGCGTCTCGACCTTTCGCGGTTCTCCACCCTCGGCCGGCATGATGAAGATGTCGACGGCGTCGGGATCGAGATCCGGGTCCTCGGCGTGGTTGGAGCAGAAGACGATCTGCTCTCCGTCAGGGGACCAGCGGGGGTCGAGCTCGTCGTAGACATCACCATCGGTGAGCTGCGTCGTCTCGCCGGTCTCCGCGTCGATGGTCCAGATGTGCCAGCGTTCCTCCGGCAGGAATCCTCTCCCATCAAGCTTGTAGAAGACCCGCTGGATGCGTCGCGAGACGACGCCCAGTTCCTTCTTCTGCTCGTCCTTCTCACGCTCGATGGCCTCTTCGTCCTTCTTGCGGAACTGGCAGAGGAACCGGGTGCCCTCGGGTGACCACTCGAGGCTGGCAAACTCGCCCTGTAGCTCGGTGAGTTGCCGCGCCTCGCCGCCCTGGAAGGGGATGACATAGATCTGCGGTTGGTCCTCCTTATCGCGGTTGGATAGAAAGGCGATCTGGGTGCCCTCAGGCGACCACTTGGGCTTGCTGTCGGTATGGTCGCCGTACGTGAACTGCCGCGGTTCGCCGCCGTCGGTGGAGACGATCCAGAGATTGGTGTATTTCTTCTCGGACTCCTCGTCCACACGCTGGACGGAGAAGACGACGTGTTGACCGTCGGGCGACAGATCACAGTCTGTCACCAATCGGAAGCGGTAGAGATCCTCGGCGGTGATGGTGCGTTTGTTGTCTGTGGACATAGTTCCTTTCTCGTTGTTTAGGGGTGAGCTTTTGCTGATGCTGGCTTACTACACAGAGATCCGCTGAGCAGGCACGACGAGGCATGAAGAGGGTGCGAACGCCTCATACCCCCTCCGCGCAGCTCTGTGGTGCAGATGCCGTCTTCTTTCGCCAATGTACCGGCGAGCCATTAGTGTGTCTGGCCCGCCAGGAGGTCGCTCCCACTACCCAGCTTCGTCTGACCATCGCATCTGGTAGTGCGTATCCGTCTCTCCCGTGAGCACGAATCCGAGGCGCTCGTAAAGCTCTCGCGCCCGGTTGGTCTTCAGCACCTGAAGCGTCACGGGAACATCACGCTGTTGGGCCTCTTCTTGTAGTCTCTGTATCAGGGTCGTCCCTAGGCCACGTCCCTGGTACTGGGGAAGGATCGCGATGATGGCGAGGAACAGGCTCTTCTCCCGTTCTTCAACCGAAAAGACGCCGACGTCCACGCTGTCGTAGCGGACGATCTCCCACCGTGCGGGATCGAAATGCAGCCGGAAGTAGCGGGCCTGGAAGTCGTCATCCCAGCCAAATGTGCGCTCGACAGCGGGTCGCATCGCAGCACAGTGGACGCGGCAGGCAAAACCGTAATCTTCTTCAGTGGCCGGTCGAAGGTCGATGGTGGCCATGGGACGGTTCGTGCTAGACCGGTAGAGGCTTTCCTTGCCGTGCCGACTCGTAGAGAGACGTGAGGACAGCCACGTTGGATCGGCTGCTGCTGAGAGGAACGTCCAGGGGAGTTCCATCCAACACCGCTGCTGTCAGGGCGTCCACCTCACAGCGATACGCGTCCTTCTTCGCTCGTGCGATCACCCGGCTTTCATCTCGCCCACGTGTTCGGAGAAGGAGTCGGCTCTCCGAACCGATGGGATACGGTCGCTCGATGATCAACGAACCGTCCGTACCGGCGATTTCGACCTCGCTGCGGAAGGGTTCCTGGAACCCACAATCGAAGGTGCCTAGCACGCCGTCACCATACCGGAGGAGACCTGCGAACGTCTTGTCGACGCCGCTCTGGCTCTTCGTCTCCCAACCAAAGACCTCGTCCGGCTCGCCCGCTATCCAGCGTATCACGCTGACGGGGTAGGAGCCAACATCCCACAGGGAACCGCCTCCCAACGTCGGTTCCCACCGCACATCGGCCGGTCGGTCCAGGAAGAAAGAGAAGCTCCCTCGCGCCAGCATGATTTCCCCAACCGCGCCCTCCTGAACTAGCTCACGCGCTTTGTGAAGGAGGGGATGGTAGAGAACCATGATCGCCTCCATTGCCACCACCCCTTCGGCGTCGGCAGCAGAGATAATGCGATCGCACTCCGGCACGCTGAGAGCCAGCGGTTTCTCGCACAGGACGTGCTTCCCAGCTCTGATTGCCCTGACGGTCCATTCAGTGTGAAGGCTGTTTGGCACCGAAATGTAGACGACGTCTATGTCGGGGTCACTGAGCAGCGCGTCGTAGCTTCCGTGAGCTTCGGGTATGTGCCACTCGGCGGCGTAGTCAAGGGCTCTGGCTCGACTTCGACTGGCGACGGCAACCAGCCGTGCTCGTCGAGAGGCGCGGATGACGGGAATCAGCTTCCGGTTGATGCGAGCAGTGGAAAGGATACCCCACCTGAGACGTCTGGTCATCGCCTACTCTCCCTTATCCGTTCAATGGAGGACCTGCAAGTCCATACTCCAGTCCTTCAGCGGATCAACCAGGTCGTGGGCTGTGAGGTCGAGCTGAATAGGCGTGATGGAGATATAGCCTTTTGCCACCGCCCAGATGTCCGTGCCTTCCTTCTCCACGCCCGTGGGCGCCGGCCCACCGATCCAGTAGTAAGGTCTGCCGCGCGGATCGACCCGCTGCACCAACTCGTCGCGGTAGATGCGCAGACCCATGCGGGTCACCTTCACCCCTGCTATCTCTTCGGCCGGCAGGGCCGGGACGTTGACGTTGAGCAGGATCCCCTCCGGAAGCTCTCGCTCGAGCGTTCGCTGAACCAAACCCGCTGCGAAGCGGGCTGCTGGTTCGTAGTCGACCTTCTGTTCGCGAGAGTTGAGTGAGACGGCGATAGCGGGTATGCTGGAAATGGCTGCCTCCATCGCAGCCGTGACGGTCCCCGAATAGGTGACGTCGTGGCCCAGGTTGGGCCCGTGGTTGACGCCGGAGACGACGATGTCGATGGGGTCATCGACGATACCGAGCAAGGCCAAGGCAACAGCGTCCGAAGGGGCACCAGTGGTGGAGAGCGCCTCGCTGCCGTCGGGTAAGGTAACCTCTTGCACGCGGAGCGGCTTGTGCATGGTCTTCACGTGTCCGGAGGCGGACCAGTTATGACTGGGAGCGAGCACGGTCACGCTGCCGATCTCAGCGCACGCTTGCTTGAGTGCAAGGAGCCCAGGTGCGCGGATGCCGTCATCGTTGGTCACCAGGATGTGCGGTTCCCCCGAGGGCATAGTATCTTCTCCTTCGTTTCGCAATTGAGGTGTCGTGCCCGGTCCCGGTGCCGCAAGAAGAGAGCCCGACCCAGCGGTGGGGGCTCCGGTCAGTCCTCCACCTCGCGCGGTACGACATGGACTGTCACCAAGTTGCTCTTTGCCTCGTTACCTGCCGCGTCGTAGGCGATCACATAGAAGGTGTGGCTCCCGAGCTGAGTCGAGCTGTTGAGCGTCCAGTTAAGATTGAAAGGCGCCACCTGGCGTACGCCGAAAGGCTGGAGGTTCTCGGGGTAGCCGCTCTTCCCTCCAGCGTACGCGTAAAACTCGACGCGATCGATGGAGTAGTCCTTTACCTCAGCGTTGATGTTGACCCACTCGTGATAGCCGAGCTCATATTCGGATCCCTCCTGGGGGTAGTTCAGGTCAACCTCCGGTGCTTCATTATCGACTGTCACCTGGATGGTGGTCTCCCGGAGATTCGCTGAGTGATCAACGACCTGGAGGCGGAGGCTGTAGAGCCCGTCAAGCTGACTCGTGTCCCAGTTCTCCAGAAGACCGTGGTTGATCTGCTCGCCGTGGTCCGGCCCAATCTGAATCCACTCGGCTGGGTTGAGCCCCTTACCGAACACCAACCGATAGAAGTTGAAGTCGCCACCTCTCGCATTGCCGTGAATGGGCACCAGGCCGCTCACGTAGGCGTAAGACTCTGGCGAGACGATGGACACCTCGGCATCCCTGCGGGAAGGGCCGTAAATGGTATCGTACTGAGTGGGAGGGGTCTCTGGACGCTTGTCCTCCGGCAGACTCTCGATCCAGCTTTCCGCTTCGGGGGGATAGACTTCGTAGACCTTCTTCTCACACAGTTCGGGCGGGGTGTGGACCGTGCAGAGCTTTCCCGTCTCGCGATTGACGTCGAAGGTCTGGTGAATGTCGCACCTCTCGGTCGGCTCCGTGCCGGGGATGAAGGTCTCTGTCACAACCGGGCAGTGTTCGGTGGGCCGTTCACCGGAGACAGCGCAGACGTGTCCCTCAGTCAGCCCTTCAGGTCGGAGGAATGGAACAGCCGGTTCATCCTGAAGTGCGTATTCCATCACAGCGTGCCACAGGGGACCGGCTCCGCGCAAGCCAGGTAGGTTGTCCATCATGCTGTTGTCCGTGTTGCCGACCCACGCGCCGACGGCCAGCTGCGGCGTGTAGCCGATGGTCCACGCGTCACGGAAGTCGTTGGTCGTTCCAGTCTTGGCAGCGGCAGGTCGTTCGTTGGCAAGCTCCAATGGATTGGGGTGTCCCATGGCGGCCCAGCGAGCTTGCCGGTCGGACAGGATATCATTCATCAGGTAGCCGAGTTCAGGCGAGAGGACTGCGTTGCTCTCTGGTTCGTCGTACTGGTAGAGGATATTCCCGTGGCTGTCCTCGACTCGGAGGATTGCGACGGGGTTGAGCTTTCGGTAGCCCTCTCGCAGCTCCTCTTGAGCCACGGGTGCGCCCATCATGCGCCCGTTATTGGCAAACACCGTGAAGGCGTACACCATATCAAGGAGATGGACCTCCCCACCGCCGAGGGTGAGGCTGAGGCCATAGTAGTCAAGTCCGCGATCGAGCGTGTTTATCCCCATGCGGTGGGCCGTGCGAATCACGTTGTCGACACCGGCGATCTCCAGTGCCTCGACGGCGGGGATGTTGTAGGAACGGGCCAACGCCAGGCGCAGCCGTTGCGGACCGTGATACTTACGATCGTAGTTCTCCGGCACGTAGGGTTTCCCTCCAGGCTGTCGAAAAGCCTGCCGTACATCTAGGAACATGTGGGCTGCGTTGTGACCTTGGGAGAGCATCGTCACGTAAGTGAACGGCTTGAAGGAGGAGCCCGGCTGGCGCCCGTGACCGTCTATGGCGACATTGAACTGGCCATCGATGGCATCGTCCCAATAGTCGAGGCTACCGACCATCGCGAGGATCTCACCGGTGGCGGGACGGATGGCGGCAATGGAAGCGTTGCTAACATCGTGGTCCTTCCCTACCTGATAGGAGCGAAGCGGCGGCAAGAACTGGGCTGCTTCGCAGCCATTCTCAACCGCCTCTTGGATTACGGTTGTCTCGTCCTCACCGGAGAGGCGGCGAATATGGGCCTGGGCGGCGCATCGGGCCTGCTCCTGGAGCTCTAGGTCTACGGTGGTATAGACGCGGAGCCCGCCGCGATAGAGGGCCTCTGGGCCTACCTCGGGCATCTTCTCCAGTTGATCGCGCACGTAGACGGCGAAGTGCGGCGCCTTCATGTCGAAGCGCTCAGCTGACTGTTCCTTGGCCAGGGCCCACGGCTCTTCCTTCGCCTCGGCAGCCTCTTCCGGCGTGACGTAGCCGTCTCGCACCATCGAGTTTAGGACGAGGCCCTGGCGCTTCCGTGCCAGCTCCGGGTTATCGAAAGGGTTCATGCGCGGGTACTGGGGCACGGCGACGAGGGTAGCGGCCTCCGAGAGCGTCAGCTCGCTGGCGCTCTTACCGAAGTAGACCTGAGCAGCGGCCTCAATGCCGTATGCCAGATTACCATAGAAGTTTGTGTTGAGATACCATTCCAAGACTTGCTCTTTGCTGTACTTCTGTGTAATTCGGTGCGAGAGCAGAACCTCGGTGATCTTGCGGTTGTAGTCCTCCCACTTCGGCCCTTCCGAGCCAACATAGCGCAGCTCTTCCTCGATCACGATGTTCTTGATGAGCTGCTGCGTGATTGAGGAGCCGCCCTGAATCTCTTGGCCGCGGATATCGGCCCAGAAGGCACGCGCGATGCCGCGCGGGTTGAAGCCGGGGTTTTCCCAGAATGAGCGGTCCTCGCTCGCTACGGTAGCGTCGATAAGATGCTGAGGGAGCTGATCGAGGGAGACCCAGGTTCGCTCACCGCCGGTAGGATCGATGACCTTCGAGATGACGTGTTGTCCGGTCCTATCGTAGATGTTGGTTGTCTCGAAGTTCTCCTCGGCGGCCTCGATCTGTTGAGGCTCGGGAAGATCCCGTGTGAAGTAGGAATAGGCTCCCGCGGCGGCGCCAACCCCGCCGGCGAAGGAGGCGGAGACGCCGAGGAACACGATGAGAAAGACAACACCCAAGACCCGGAGCACCTGGCTCACCCCGGTTCGTTCTCGTTCACGATACCGCTGGTGACGCCGAAGTGCGATGTAGCGGATAGTTCCTTTAGGTGTCATAGGGTCCATGCCTCCTCGTAATGCCCCGTCATCCTACCAGAAGGGAGATGGATTGGCAAGTAGTAGGGAGAGTAGGACCGGCTCTGGGTATGGGGAGAGTACCCGTTCTGACGCCGGAGAGTTTGACAGAGCCCCGATGCCATGGTATCATACCAAGTCGATCTTTAGCACTCCTCTGTTTAGAGTGCTAAGGGGATGTGGCAAGACGGTATTCTTCACTTTGCTCTACAGAAGAAACCATGGATGAGACTACAGAACTCACGCCGCGTCAGCAGACGATACTGGGGCTGACGGTGCGCGAGTATGTGAGATCGGCTTCGCCGGTCAGCTCGCAGTCGTTGGTGGATCATTACGGGCTGCCCGTAAGCTCTGCCACGGTGCGTAACGAATTGGCGCGTCTGGAGGAGACGGGCCACCTGACGCATCCGCACACGTCGGCGGGTCGCGTGCCCACGCACGAGGGTTACCGATATTTCGTCGAACGGTTGTTGGGCGAGGTAGAATTACCCTTGCGCGAGCGGCTGACCATCGTTCATCAATTCCATCAGGCTCGTCACAATCTGGAGCAGTGGATGCCGCTGGCCGCCTCCACGTTGGCCCACACGGCACAGGGGGCCGCTCTGGTGACGGCACCTCAATCCGAGAAGGCCCGTTACAAGCACCTCCAGCTCATCTCGACTCAAGGCGTGGGTGTGCTCCTGGTGCTGGTCTTGCAGGGAGGGATGGTCAAGCAGCGCATGCTGACATTGGCTGAGCCTCTTACACAGGGGGAATTGGCGGAGGTCAGTGAGCGGCTCAACCGCCTGTATGGTGGGTTGACAGCCAAGGAGATCGAAGAGGATCTCCAGGAGCGAAACACCGCGCTGTCCGAATTTGAGATCGACGTGGCTAGGCTGGTGTCGGAGATCGTGCATCGGATCGATGCTGGCTCGGCCGGGCCTATCTACAGCGACGGCCTGAGCGAAGTGCTCCGCCATCCGGAGTTCTCGGAGGCTGAGAATGCCCAACAGATCGTTCGGGTGATGGAGGAGCGCAGTCTCCTCCGGACCGTCATGGAAGAAGCCCTGAGCCCCGACGTGGGTAATGTTCGCGTGCTGGTCGGGGGAGAGGGTCAGTGGGAACAACTGCGTGCATGCAGCCTGGTGCTTGCCCGCTATGGGGTCTCGGATTTCTCCACCGGTGCTCTAGGCGTGGTGGGTCCGACTCGCATGCTTTACGGGCGTGCAATCTCGGCCGTCCGTTTCGTGGCAGAGGTCTTGTCCGAGCTGGTGCACGAGACGTACGCACTGGAGATATCCGACGAGAAGAGTGCAGAATTCGTTTCAGACCGAGAAGGAGAGCGAGATGGCGGATAACGAGGCGATGGAGAACGGGAAGTCGGTCGTTGAGGAAGAGGTCAAGGCTGCCGGAGAGGATGTGCCGTCAGAGGAGAAGGAACCCGAGGCCGGTGACGAGGTCGAGAGACTGCGGGAGCAGCTGGACGAAGCTAGAGCTGAGGCTGAAGAGTACCTCGATGGTTGGCGGCGCGCTCAGGCGGAGTTCTCCAACTACAAGAAACGCCAGAGAGCCGAGCAGGCGAAGATACAGGAGCTTGCTAACGCGAATCTGCTGCGCAAGCTGCTGCCGGTCTTGGACGATTTTCAACGGGCCATGACGACGATACCGGATGGTCTCGAGAGGCTGAGCTGGAGCCAGGGTCTGCTGATGATAAAGCGAAAGCTGGAGGCGATTCTGGAAACGGAAGGCGTAGAGCCGATCGAGACTGAGGGCGAGAGATTTGATCCTCGCTATCACGAGGCGGTGACCCACGAGGAGATGCCAGGGTACGAAGAAGGGCAGATCATCGGAGAGGTCCAGAAAGGGTATGTGCTGGGCGACCGGGTGCTCCGACCGGCGCTGGTGCGCGTCGCCAAGGCCCCAAGTGCGCCGCCCGAAGAAGAGAAGGGGGCTGCCGAGGAAGGTGAGGAGTAATCGATGGGCAAGATCATCGGCATCGATCTCGGGACCACGAATTCCGTCTGCGCGGTGATGATGGCGGGGGAACCGACCATCATTCCCAGCGCCGAAGGGGGACGGCTCTTTCCATCGGTGGTAGCGGTCAATCCCAAGACCGACGAGCGCATGGTCGGTCAAGTTGCTAAGCGCCAGGCCGTTGTCAATCCAGATAACACCATATTCTCCATCAAGCGCTTCATGGGGCGCAAGTTTCAGGACCCTGCGGTGCAGCGGGCTATCGAGCTGGTTCCCTACCAGGTGACCGAGGCCGCCAACGGAGACATCCGTGTCTGGATGAACGGGAAGGAATACAGCCCGCCGGAGATCTCTGCCATGATCCTGCAGAAGATTCGGGCTGATGCCGAGGCGTACCTCGGAGAGGAGGTGACCCAGGCGGTCATCACGGTGCCGGCGTACTTCAACGACAGCCAACGCCAAGCTACGAAGGATGCGGGCAAGATTGCCGGCCTGGAAGTGCAGCGGATCATCAACGAGCCGACGGCCTCCTCTTTGGCGTACGGTTTGGACAAGAACAAGGATGAGACGATTGCCGTCTTCGACCTGGGAGGCGGCACCTTCGACGTTTCAATTCTGGACGTTGGCGAGGGGGTTTTTGAGGTCCGCTCAACCAGCGGTGATACGTTCTTGGGAGGCGACGACTGGGATCGCCGCATCATCGACTGGGCGGCCCAGGAGTTCAAGAGGGAACAAGGAATTGACCTGCGACGGGATCGTCAGGCGCTCCAGCGGCTCAAGGAGGCGGCGGAGAAGGCCAAGGTCGAGTTGAGCAGTGTCTTGGAGGCAGAGATCAACCTGCCGTTTGTCACCGCCGATTCGTCGGGGCCCAAGCATCTGCAGATGAGGGCGAGCAGAGCCAAGCTCGAGCAGTTGACCGAGGATCTAGTTCAGGCCACATTGGAACCATGCAGGCAGGCGCTGCTGGATGCGGGTCTGGATGCCTCCGACATCGATGAAGTGATCTTGGTGGGCGGCCAGACACGGATGCCGGCGATTCAGAAACTGGTGGCCGAGTTCTTCGGTAGAGAGCCTCACAAAGGGGTCAATCCCGATGAGGTGGTGGCGCTGGGAGCAGCCATCCAAGGTGGTGTCTTGGGCGGCGAGGTCAAGGATATCCTGCTGCTTGATGTGACACCATTGACACTGAGCATCGAGACGCTGGGAGGCGTGGCGACGTCGTTGATTGAGCGAAATACGACAATTCCCACACGCAAGAGTCAGATCTTCTCCACCGCCTCCGATAATCAGACGCAGGTGGAGATCAACGTCTTGCAGGGTGAGCGCAGCATGGCGGCCGACAATATGAGCTTGGGTAAGTTCATCCTGGACGGGATTCCACCGGCCCCGCGGGGGGTGCCCAAGATCGAGGTCACCTTTGACATCGACGCGAACGGGATTCTCCACGTCTCGGCTGAGGACAAGGCCACGGGGCGGGAACAGTCGATGGAGATCATCCCCTCGAGCGGACTCTCCGATGAGCAGATCGAGCGTATGGTCGATCAGGCAGAGGAGTATCGAACGGAAGATCGAGAGAGACGAGAGAAGGTGGAGGTCCGCAACAAGGCCGATGCGACCGTCTACGGTGCCGAGAAGCTTCTGCGGGAGCAGGGTGATAAGGTGGATGCGGAGACCCGTGCTGCCGTCGAGGCAAAGCTGGCGGCCTTGAAGGAGGCTTTGGGCGAGGATGAGCTTGGCCAGATCCGCCAGCGAACGGAGGAGCTGGGGCGGGCGATGCAGGACGCAGGCTCTCGAATGTATGAAGGTGCGGAACAGCCGGGCGCTGCGGCAGAGGGAGAACGGTCGAGTGCTGAACCGGACGAAGGTGAAGAAGACGTCATCGACGGCGACTTCAGCGAGGCTTAGCCACGCGCACAGCGCGGTCTGTCCAGCGGACGTGGACTACTCAACGGTAAGATGCGAGAGACGATGCAGGTATATTGACATAACCTGCTTCAAGACTTGAAGGGTACTTATGGCAGCTAGACGTGACTATTATGACGTACTGGGGGTCGATCGTTCGGCCTCGCAGCGAGACATCAAGAAGGCCTACCGCGATAAGGCAAGGCAGTATCATCCTGACGTCAGCGACGAACCCGATGCCGAGTCTCGGTTCAAGGAGATCAACGAAGCCTATCAGGTGCTCTCCGATCCCGAGAAGCGAAACGCGTACGATCGCTTCGGCCATGCTGGCCTGGAGGGCGGACGCACCAATTTCGACTTCGGCGGCTTCAGAGATCCCTTTGAGATCTTCGAGGAGTTCTTCGGCCCGGGGTTTGGATTCTCCGGTGGACGTCGGCGTGGGCCCAGACGGGGCTCTGATCTGCGCTATGATCTAGGCCTGACGTTTGAGGAAGCGGTATTCGGCTGCGAGAAGGACATCGAAATCACCCGTCACGAAGTCTGCCCTGAATGCGGGGGAAGCGGAGCGGAACCGGGTAGTTCGCCGTCGCGGTGCTCAAAGTGCAACGGGGCGGGACAGGTGCGGCAAGTGCAGCGGTCAATCTTGGGTTCCTTCGTCAGCGTGACCGACTGTCCGATGTGTCAAGGTGAGGGGACAGTGGTGAGTGAGCCTTGCAGCAACTGCGGTGGCAGCAAGGAGGTTCGGGTCACCCGCGAGCTTTCGGTCAATATCCCGCCCGGCGTGGATGACGGCACGCGGATTCGATTGGCTGGAGAGGGTGAGGCGGGCTCTCACGGGGGGCCGCGCGGCAACCTCTATATCGTGCTCGAGGTGGAACCGCATCCAGTGTTCCGGAGGCGCGACGATGACATCCTGGTTGAGGTCGAGATCAACGTGGCCCAGGCGGCTCTTGGCGCCGAGATCGAGGTGCCAACACTAGAGGGTGACGAGAGGATCACGGTTGAGCCGGGTACGCAAACGGATACGGTGCTGCGCCTGGCGGACAGGGGAGTGCCGCACGTGAGAAGTAATGGCCGCGGAGATCAACTAGTGCTGCTTCGCGTCGCTATTCCGGAGAAGCTGTCACGAGAGCAGAAGGAGCTTATCCAGGAGCTCGGTGAAACCCTCCAATCAGAGAAGGTCGTTGAGAAGAAGCGCGGCTTCATGGATGAGGTTCGCGACTTCTTGGGGCTGTAGAGGCGGGTGCTGTTGCCACAGGCTGGGGCTGCTAGCCGCGAACTTAAGGATTGACAGACAGAAGGATAGTGAAAACGGTGGACGACAAGGAATGGCTTGAGGTAAGCGTGGAAGTGGACCACGAGACCGCTGAGGCAGTGGCCGAGGTCCTGTCGCGGTACGCACACCACGGTGTCGTCGTGGAGGGCGGTCCCGATGGTTGGGATACGGATCCGGTTGTGGTTCGAGGTTACCTGCCCGCGGATGATGACCTCTGGAGCCGGAGGAAGAAGATCGAGGAGGGGATCTGGCATCTGGGGCAGATACGCCCGATTCCGGACCCCTCGTTTCGCACTGTCGCTGAGCAGGATTGGGCCGAGGCTTGGAAGGAGCGACTGAAGGTTCTCCACGTGGGGGAACGAATCGTGATCTGTCCCTCTTGGCTCGCCTACGACCCGGACCCAGAGGAGATTGTGATCGAACTCGATCCGGGTATGGCCTTCGGGACTGGTCTCCACCCGACGACTCAGTCCTGCTTGCGCGCGCTCGAAAGATTCCTGCGTCCGGAGATGAGAGTCCTCGATCTAGGTACCGGCTCGGGCATTCTGGCCATCGCGGCTGTCAAACTAGGCGCAGAGAGGGTCCTGGCTCTAGACACCGATGAGCAGGCGGTCAAGGTAGCCTGCAGCAACATGGTCAAGAATGGCGTCGATGGGTCCGTCAGTGTGCGGCAGGGATCTCTCTCGGAGGTGACCGGGTCATACGATCTCGTGGTGGTCAATATCCTGGCCCGGGTGATTCTGGAAATGGTGGAGGGGGGACTTTCGGTGCGGTTGCGGCCTGGGGGTCTCTTAATCGCCGCCGGTATCACCGACGACCAGGTTTCTGCCGTCACCGCTGCCTTCGAAAGCGGCGGGCTTGAGCTGGTCGGCCAGAGACAACAGGGCGACTGGGTCAGTTTGGTGGCTAAGCGAGCTTAGCTCACCCGGTGTTACTTCCGATCCGATGCCTTGTAGCGATAGACGATGCGGCCGCGGGATAAGTCGTAAGGGGATAGCTCAACCCGGACGCGGTCGCCCAAGAGCACGCGGATGTAGTATCTGCGCATCTTGCCCGAGAGGTACGCCAGCACCTCGTGACCGTTGTCCAATTCCACTCGGAACTGTGTATTGGGCAGCGCCTCAATAACAGTTCCCTCCATATAAATCTTCTCTTCCTTACCCATAACTCTGCTTCTTCTCCTCTGAACGACAGTGTGCGACGCCGGTCGAGAACTGGGAGGTGTCGCCTCCAAGGGGAGGCGACACCCTACCCCGGTCTCTAGCTCACACCTTCTCGTTCTTTTTCCTCTTCTTCCAACTCCGTCTCAGGGGCTTCTTCTGTCCCTGTTTCTTCCTCCACCTCGGCCTCGTGCACGTCTCCTGCTTCGATCCCTTCCTCCGCCTCGGCTTCGGGGACTTCTTCCTCTTCTTCTTCGGCTTCCGCGTCGGCCTCTGGAGCTTCCTCGGCTTCAACCTCTTCTTCCACCTCGGCCTCGGGGGCTTCCTCGGCTTCAACCTCTTCTTCGGCTTCGGCCTCTGGAGCTTCTTCCGCTCCAACCTCTTCTTCGACCTCGGCCTCGGGGGCTTCCTCGGCTTCAACCTCTTCTTCGACTTCGGCCTCTGGAGCTTCCTCGGCCTCAACCTCTTCTTCGACCTCGGCCTCGGGGAGTTCTTCCGCTTCGACTCCTTCTTCTGCCTCGGCTTCTGGAGCTTCCTCTACCTCAGCCTCCTGCGTCGGCTCCACTTCCTCGGCTTCGGGAACAGCGACCTCCGCCTCGACGGCCTCGACAGCCTCTTCTTCCATCGCGATCTTGTTCTCCGCCATCCAGCGTTCCCACTGATCTCGATGGACCTGACGGGCACTAAGGGTGATGCGCTGCTTGTGGGTGTCGATGCCGATGATCTTCACCAGGACTCTCTGGCCCTCGCTCAGGATCTCTGTGGGGCTGAGCTGTGATGTGCCGGTCATCTCGCTGACGTGTAAGAGTCCCTCGACGCCCAGATCTAGCTGGACAAAGGCGCCGAAATCGAGCACGCGGCTCACCTTCCCCTCCACGAGCTGTCCCACCTCGTAATGGTCAGCCACCTGAGTCCAGGGGTTTGGCTTCAGTCGCTTAAGACTGAGGGCAATCCGTGTGCGGTCCCAGTCGAGGTTCAGCACGTAGACCTCTACCTCGTCGCCTACCTCAACGACCTCGCGCGGATCGTCTACCTGTTTCCAGGAGAGCTCCGAGATGTGGATCAGGCCATCGGCCCCACCCAGATCAACGAAAGCACCGAAGTCGGTGATGCCCGTGACGGTACCCGTGACGGTTTCACCCTCAGCTAGCTCTTCCATGACGCGCTTGCGCTGGATCTTCTGCCATGCACGGCGCGCCTGACGCTGAGACAGGATCAGGCGGCGGCGATGGCGGTCGACCTCGATGATTTTGAGCCCTACCTCATCCCCCACCATGTCGGCCAGGCGCTCACGGCGCTCTTCTCCCTTGAGGCCTCTGGGCATACCTACTGTGTGAGATGCGGGGATGAATCCGCGAATTCTCCCGAACGGGACGAGAAGACCACCACGGTTGAAACCCGATATGGTGCCTTCGTAAAGCTGCCCCTCTTCCATCATCTTCTCGGCCTTCTGCCAATCCTCCCGCACCAAGGCCTGATAGATGGATAGGATGAGACGCCCCTCTTCATCTTGGGGCTTTCTCACCGTCACCGCGACCTCATCGCCGGGTTGGATGCTGTTGAGGGTCTCATCATCCAAGCGGTCCAGATCGCCGGCTGGGACAATGCCATCACGCTTGAACCCAGCGTCTACGATCGCTCCGCGGTCGCCAATCTCGATGACGACGCCAGTGTGGACATCCCCGCGCTTGGGTAGTTGATAGTCATACTCACCCTCGCTGAGGTACTCCTCCAGCTGATCCATCATACTCGAGGTGGCTTCTTCCTGATCGGCAACTTCTTCATTCGTGGGTAGGGTTTCCTTATTCATCGACTTAACTCTGCTCCTGTATGAATTTCTTAACCTTCGCAAAAAACCCGACATGTCTGCAATCCATGAGCGCGCAGACAATGTCGGGTTCAAAAACCTCAGACATCAGCTGGATGCAAAGCGGAATCGCTAGACTCTGCGCACCTCCAAGGATGTTAAAGCCGGTTCGCCAAAGCGAAGGCTTGCGAAACCTTATTATATCAACAGGGAATGGAATGTCAAATCACCCCACGATACTCTCACCACCGTCTACGGGGATGACCGCTCCGCTGATCCAGGTGATCTCGGGATCAGCCAAGACCGTCAGGGTTTTGGCTACATCTTGGGGCTCCGTCAAGCGGCCGCCGGGGTTTCGCTTCAGTGCTTCCTCGATGTAGGCCTCGTGACCCGGTATGGCCCGCAGCGCCGGGGTGTCAGTCACCCCTGGGCGGAGGCAGTTCACGGCTACGCCCTGGGAACCCAGTTCGAGCGTCAACTGACGCATGTGACTCTCCAGAGCGGCCTTCGCCGCCGACACTGCACCGTAGTTAGGGGCCATCCGTTCTGCTCCTCCACTGGAGAGGGCATAGATTCGGCTACCGGCGGGCAGCAGATCGCGGCGCACCAGATCCTGGGTCCAGTAAACCAGCGTATGGGCCATGACGCGCAGCGTCATCTCCATCTGGGACTCGCCAACTGCTTCGTCGGGATCGTCGTCAATGAACGGGAGGAGGCTCCCGAAAGCCAGCGAATGGAGCATGAAGTGGATGCCCTCGGCGGGGTCATCGCCCAGAACCTCCTCAATCTGGTCCAGCACGCGAGCCCGTCTGCGGGCGGAGGCGGCGTTCGTGTTGAAGAAGACGGCCTCAGCTCCGGTGGCCTCGATGTCAGCAATGACCTCGTTCGCGCGGTGTAGCCTTGACCGCGGATCGAGATGGACGCCAAAGATATTCATCCCGGCCGCTGCAAGCGCCCGGGAGGTAGCCGCTCCAAACCCGCTGGATGCGCCCAGAACCAGAGCCCATCGACCTTCCAACTGCTCTCTACTCATTGTCACCTCCAACTGCATCTATGTTGACCCAGCAGACCGGAACTCGTCTGTCGGTCTCGGTGGGTGGGAATACGGGCTACGACCAAAGCACGTTGATAACACAGGTCGTAATCGACGTGCCGGTCACCTCTCGCGCTTCACGTATCACAACACACCAGGTTCCTTTTCGATGCGGTCTTGTACGGCGGCGAGAATCCGGTAGAATGCCGGAAGATGAACCAAGTCACTGTCCGGAAACTCGACCACGCTGGACGCGAAGTTATCTCCTACCCAGGAAAGGTGCTGGAGCGGGGTGACGGTGCCATTGTGCTCCGCACCTCTTGGGACCGAGAACCGATGGACCTCGGATTCGTCGTCCTTGAACCGGGTGACCGCTGGATTGAAACCTTCTACGCCAACCGATGGTACAACGTATTCGAGATCCGGGATAGCGAGGGGTGCCTAAAAGGCTGGTACTGCAACGTGACACGCCCCGCTCGGATCACCGAGGACGAGGTTGCCGCTGAAGACCTGGCTCTGGATCTCTGGGTCGACCCCGACAAAGGGACGAAAGTATTGGACGAGGACGAGTTTGCTGAACTGCCTCTCTCCATAGAGGAGCGATGCCGGGCCCGGGAGGCCCTGGCTGAGCTGAGATATCGAGCCGACGAGGGTATTCCACCCTTTGAGAAGAAGGGTGAGGAGAGATAGCAGCTCCCGATCGACCAGGCTGGCCTGCAGCGGCAGGCTCTCCTTTACCCGGCGGTTCTGAGGATACTGCCTACCAGATGGCTGCCCATAATAGCCAGGCCGTCGGTGGGCATGTAGTGAGGAGCGGTATCCTCGAAGAGCACGCGGGCCTGCGACGGCAGCTCTTCGTCTCCTTGCCAGTAGACAACGGCTACGTGGACCCTGGGCAGAAGCGCGAAGGCATAACCGGCATCTCCGATGGCCTCGATAGGCTCGCCCCCAAGTCTCTCTGCCGCCCGGTGGAAGGCTTCCAGCCCACCCTCCAGTTGGCGTACCAAGCGGATTCCCGTGTATCCGCGAAAAGCCTGGACGTAGAACATTCCCTCCGGAAGCTCTCGGAAGCCGACCCAGCGGCGGGAAGGGGTTGTCCCGTCGGCGACGACCAGGTAGGTCAGGATCAAGCTCTGGATAAAGGAGGATGGTTCCTTCCCATCATCGGCCTTTCGGACGCTGAAGTCGTCTGCGGAGATGACGTACTCGCGCCAGAAGAAGGGCAATCGAAAATTCCCTTCGGCATCTCGCTCGCATCCTGTGAGCATCACGAGCTTGCTGGGCTTTCGATGTTGGAGCGTGCTCTTTGCTTCGGCGACTACCGGCGCGAGCCGATCGATCCATTCCTTGAGTTGTGGTGTGGTCTCCGCTTTCTGCAGCATACTGTCCGCTTCCTGAGCCATAGGTCTAGCCTTCGGCGGCGTTAGCTCGCGCGGTCTCAACCAGCTCAACGAATTCCTCCCACTCCTCCCGGAATAGATGAAGCGTGGCAAGACCGAGCTCCAGGTGAAAGGTGGCCTCTCCGTCCGGCTCCTCAGCCAGCCAGATCTCGAAGTTCGTTGTCTCACTCAACGTCTTGACGGTTGGTTCTTCCATGATTCTCCTAGACAGACTAGCGTGCCAGGGGGCGTGATCCAGGCACTGGGTTTACTCGACGAGGCGTAGCCAGGTTTACCCCCGACTCGCCCGGGTGGAATCGGAGCCTTCAACGTACTGTTTTCTTGCTTGTTCTACCTTCTTCTGCAGGTGTTCCAGGGCCGCCGTTCCTACCTTCTTCACCATCGTTGGTTCCGCTTCGACGGCCTCCTCCTCACCTTCCCGGCCTGGCGTAGGGAAGGGATCGCGATCATACAGACGGTTGAGAATGTAAGCGCCCAACACCTTGAAGGTGGCCAGGGTTGGAGCGGCCAGAAGGATGCCGAGGATTCCGGCCAGCTGCCCCCCCGCGAGAATCCCAATCATCACCGCTAAGGGATGGACGTTCAAGGTGCGTCCCAGAATACGCGGCACGAGCAAGTTGTTCTCGATCAACTGAAGCATTAGGTAGATGCCCGCTACCAGCACAGCGAACCAGAAGTTGCCTAGAGGGATGAACATGGAGCCCTGGATCAGAGCCAGCAGTACCGCCGGGACAGCGGCGATGTAAGGACCGATGTTAGGCACGAGTTCCATGATCCCGGCGAACAACCCCAGCGCCCACGCGTAGGGGAGTCCGATGGCCGCGTCGACCACGCCCGTGGCCACGGCCATTACCGTTCCCAGCACGAGCTGTCCGCGTAGGAAAGCGTTCCAGACCTGGGCGATCTCCCTCCGCAGGTGGGCTACGTCCTGCCGATATCCCGGCGGCGCTAGCTGCTCGACCTCGTGGGCAATTCGATGGGCGTCGCGGACCAGATAGAAGGCGACGACCAGGACGAAGACGACCCAGAACGCGCCCGAGGCGATACCCAACACGACGTCCAACGTCCCTTGAGCAATAGCCTCCACCAGACGCCGGAGGGACGTGCTCAGCTCGCGATAGACGTCGCTTAGGTCAAACTCGAATCCGCCAATTTCGAGGGGGCGCTCGAAGAAAGCTCCGATGTCGCTGATGATCTGTTTGATGTCGAGCTGAAGTGAGAGGATCGCTCGGGTTACACTCGGCACTGCCGTCACCGGCGCGGCGACGGCTCCTAAGAACGCCAGGCAGAGCACGAGAAAGAGGATACCCGTGGCCAGGCCGCGGTGCATGCCGACGCGGTTCTGGAAGAAATCTACGATGGGGTTGAGGATGAAGGCGAGCAAAAAGGCGATAACCAGCGGTCGTAGAAGCGTGCGAAACTGATAGACCACGAGCGTCAGAAACAGAAGGGAAATGACGGCCACAATCCGCTTCGTGGCTGTATCCCAGCGGTGGTAGGGTCCCTGGGGGTAGACCTTAGTCTCTCCTCTTCGGACGGGATCGCGTGCCATACTCTTCCTTCTGTGCCCCAGACATCGGGGATCGTCTCTCCTCGCGAGGGATTATAGCATACCTTGCCGCAAAAACCAACTTCTGCTCGGTAGACGCGGTCTCACAGTCCGTTCTGAACTCGGAGTGGATGATCCGTGAGAGACTGAGGCGGGATATCCTTTTGCCGATCTGTCCCGATGTCCTCCTTGGTATCGGTTTGTATTGACGCTGCGCATAGGATATAATGAACAAGTCAAGCGGGCTGACCGGGCCCCAACACTATGTAGGCCGCAGAGCTATCAGTAGGGATACGGACGGGAGACTCTGCTGCCAGCAATCGCCAGGGGTGAAGGATGAATCTCAAAGAGCGAATCGCGCAGGGTGAACCGCTGATCGGTTCATTGGTCACTATGGGGGATGCAGACGTGGCGGAGGTCATGGCGCGCGTCGGTTTCGACTACTTGTGGATCGAGACCGAGCACGCTCCGATGGGCCTCGAACGAGCCCAATCCTTGCTTCAGGCGGTCGGCGGCCGCTGTCCCTGTTTGGTGCGGATCCCGGAGAAGGGAGAGGTATGGGTGAAGAAGGCCCTGGATACTGGATGTGATGGGATCGTAGTGCCGCAGATTCGCTCAGCAGACGAGGCGCGACAGATCGTGGCGTGGAGCCTTTACCCGCCCGCTGGCCAGCGAAGCGTGGGGGTGTCGCGCGCTCATGGCTACGGTATGGCGTTCCAGGAGTACGTGGAGCGGGTCAACGATGACCTGGTCATCGTTCTTCAGGCCGAGCACGTGGAGGCTGTACGGAACATCCAGTCGATCGTAGAGGTGCCCGGTATAGATGCCGTGCTCGTTGGGCCCTTTGACTTGTCGGGCAGCCTTGGAGTCCTCGGCCAGACGGATCACCCGCGGGTGCTAGAGGCCATTGAGACGATTCGCTCTCACTGTCAGGCGGCAGGGATGCCGCTGGGAATCTTCGCCGCCGACACGGCGACGGCGAAACGCTACTTGGACCAGGGTTTCTCTCTCATCGCTCTCAGTATGGATGCCTTCTTCCTCTGGCAGTCGGCACGAGAGGCGTTGACGAGAGTGCGTGACGGGTAGATGGCGAGCAGCGGTCGATCCAGTCAGAAGCGCCACTGAGGCAAACAGCAGAAACGCGGGAGGGGAAAGACGTGGAGTATCGTTTCTTAGGAGATACCGGCATCCAGGTCTCGGAGCTGTGCATGGGCACGTGGTCGTTCGGGGGGGAAGCGGATGAGGAGACCGCGAGGGCGATGTTCCACCGCTGCCGGGAGGTGGGCATCAACGTTTTCGACTGCGCCGACGTATACCAGGATGGGCGTTCGGAGGAGATCCTCGGCCGCCTCATTGCCGACTGCCGGCACGAGTTGGTTATCGTCAGCAAAGTCTATTTCTCCACCGCTGATCACGTGAACGCCGTCGGTGCCTCGCGCCGCCACATCCTGTCGTCGGTAGAGGCGAGTCTCCGGCGCCTCGGTACAGACTACATTGACATCTACTACATTCATCACTTCGACGGACGCACCTCCCTGGAGGATACGCTGAGAGCGCTGGAACATCTGGTCAGACAGGGTAAGATCCTCTATCCGGCGGCCAGCAACTTCGCCGCCTGGCAGGTGGCGAAGGGGTTGGGCATCTCCGCCAGACACGGCTGGACGGGTTTCAAGTGCATTCAACCGATGTACAACCTGGTGAAGCGCCAGGCCGAGGTCGAGCTTCTCCCCCTGGCAGAGTCCGAGAATCTAGGTGTCATGCCGTACAGTCCGCTTGGTGGGGGGCTGCTTACGGGCAAGTACGGTACGTCGCGCCGTCCCGATTCGGGCCGCTTAGTGGAGAACGAGGTCTATCAGATACGCTACGGCAGCGAGTGGATGTACGAGGTTGCAGAACGTTTCACGGACTTCGCCGAGCAGCGCGGATTCGATCCGGTGGCGCTGGCCGTGGCCTGGGTGGGGAGTCACCCTGCCGTCACCGCGCCCATCGTCGGCGCGCGGAACGTGGAGCAGCTAGAGGGGTCGCTGGGCGCGGCGAAGATCAAGATGACGCCCGCGCTGCGAGCTGAGATATCGGCCCTTTCCCGCACCCCTCCGCCTGCGACGGATAGAAATGACGATCGAACGCCCGTCAATTACGGCGTGCGGTAGTGGCTGCGCACCAGCGAGAGCGGGCTTCGTTATCGGGTAGACGTGCTCTGTGGCTGCTGAGCTAGTTGGAGGTTGGTGCGGTTCGCTCGTGCGCAGCCTACCGGAGAGCTTTCCTGCTTAGGTTTGATGAGGAGCTGGGGACTATGGAGACGCTGACAGTTGAGCTGACGACGATGGCCCACGGCGGTGACGCCCTGGGCCGGCACGAAGGGAAAGTCATCTTCGTTCCTTACGCCATGCCCGGTGAAACGGTGCGGGTCGATATCACGGAGGATAAGGGGCACTACGCCTTTGCTCGCCTTGTGGAGGTCGTCGAGGCTTCGCCCCAAAGAACCAAGCCCCCCTGTCCCTTCTTCGGGCCGGGCAAGTGTGGCGGATGCCAGTGGCAGCATATGACCTATGACGCTCAGATTCGGCTGAAGCGGGACATTCTGGCAGATCAGCTCGAGCGTATTGGCAAGGTTGAGGAGCCCTCAGTTGGCGAGACGGTGCCCGACGAAACGGGCTGGGCCTACCGCAATCACGCCCAGTTCCGTCCTGCCGCTGGCGGAGGATTGGGCTTCCAAAGAGCATCTGGCGGGCGGCCCGATGATGGGAAAGACTCAGAGATCATGCCAATCGATTACTGCTTGATCCTCCATTCGATGCTTTCGGACCTTTACGATCTTCTCGATCTCGACGTTGAGGGGTTGAAGAAACTGGTAGTGCGCGCGGGTACGGCCACAGGCGACCGTCTCATTGGCTTTGAGATGGAGGAGGACAAGGCGCCGGCTGTGGAGGTGGACGAGACTGTCTCCTGTGTGATGCTCCTGGAGGAGGGAGGTTACGCTAACCTGATCGGCGATAACTTCATCACCGAGACGATTGCCGGTCACACGTACCGCATCTCTGCGTCTTCGTTCTTCCAGGTAAACAGCGCGCAGGCTGAGGCACTGATGCGTCTGGCGCTGACTTATCTCGACTTGGAGGGCGACGAGACGGTGCTGGATGCTTTCTGCGGTGTCGGGCTCTTCTCGACCCATCTGGCGGAGCAGGCTGGGTTGGTGATCGGGGTCGAATCATCCGCCTCCGCCGTTGATGATCTGCTAGAGAACACCGAGGGTCTAGACAACGTGGAGATCATTGAGGGGGCTGTTGAGGATGTCTTGCCGGAGATCGCCGTTCCCCTCGACGCTGTGTTACTGGACCCGCCTCGTGGCGGAGTGGACCGGCACGCGCTGGACGCACTGGCTGACCTCGAGCCCCAACGGATTGTCTACGTCTCCTGCGACCCGGCAACACTGGCTCGGGATGCGAAGCGGCTGCAGTCGAAGGGATATGCTCTGGTCGAAGCGCAGCCGGTGGACATGTTTCCCCAGACGTATCATGTCGAGAGCGTTTCGCTTTTCGTCCCCCGGCGGTAGCGGGGGAGGTAGGACAACCGGCCGGTTGCTCGACCGCGGAGCTCTGACCGGCGCCCCTGGTCGGCGGCGTGGGGCGAGCAGAGATTTCTCATCTACGACGAGGTCTCTGAAAGGGGGCTGTGAACTCAGTGACAGCGACACTGGACCTCTTGCCTCGGCTCTTGGCCTCTTCTGACGTTGGGGTGGCACATCTCGACGAAGACCTACACCTCTGCAGCTGGAATGACGCATGGGCCGAGCGCGTTGGGATTACAGCGTCTTCGGCCGGTGGACCCCTAGGCTCCCCGCTCTCGGAGCTTCTGCCTAGCGTCGCGCTCTCCATCCAATCCAGGATGAGCCAACTGCTCGCCGGTGAAACGCTTCACCTCGAGCAGGTGGCCTTGGCAGGCCCAGAGGGGACCTCCTATCAAGATGTGATCCTGACCCCATTGGTAGAGGAGGCGGGTGTTACGGGCTTCTTGAGCCTGATGGTGGAGGTCAGCGACCGGGGGACAGAGAGAGAGGCTCTGGAACGCTCGGTGCTGACTTACCGGCGCGAGCTCTCCGCTCTGCGCGACGTCATGTCTGTGGCTGCGGAATCGCTGGAGCTGAGGGACGTGCTGAACCGCCTGCTCGATCACGTGCTGAGGATGATGAAGAGCAAGGTGGGTGTGATCCATCTCTTCGACGAGGAGCGGACCGTACTGCGACTTGCGGCCTCGCGTCGCGTTCGGAAGAGGATTCTGGTGGAGATCGATGAGATAGCAGGGCCGTTCCAATTGGAAGCGTGGCCAACGGGCGAGAGTGAGCCTTACGTCGTTCCCGGCATCGCCGAACAGCTGTGCCGGTCCGTGACGGACAGCATGGTCGAGGGGCACGTGGCTTACGTTGGCGTGCCTGTCCGCTCCAGAGGAGAGATTCTCGGCCTGATCAGCGTCGTCGGGCGGGCAGGAAGGGAGTTTGATGAGGGGGACATCGCTCTTCTCACATCCATCGCAGACCAAATAGGCGTGGTTGTTGAGAATGCCCGGCTCCACCGGCAGGCTGAGCAGCTTGCTGTGGTGAGAGAGCGAGAGCGTCTAGCAAGAGAGCTTCACGATTCGGTGACGCAGTCACTTTACAGTCTGACCCTCCTTGCGGAAGCGAGCCAGCGGCTGCTCGGCAGCGGCGATCTGGACCGGGCGATGGAATACACAGGACGCTTGGGCGAGATCGCTCAGCAGGCTCTCAAGGAGATGCGGCTGCTGGTGTATCAACTGCGTCCGCTGGTTCTGAAACGGGAGGGGCTGGTGGGAGCGCTGCAGCAGCGGTTGGACGCCGTGGAGAAGCGAGCCGGGATGGACGCACGTCTCTTGGTAGAGGGGACACTCGACCTTCCGGCGATGGTTGAGGAAGGTCTCTATCGGATCGCGCAGGAGGCGTTGAACAATGCGCTGAAGCACGCGGCCCCTCGTTCAGTCACTCTTCGAATCGAGGCAGATGATCGCCACGTGACGCTGCAGGTGGAGGACGACGGGCGGGGCTTTGAGCCCGCGGCGGTAAAGGGGCAGGGAGGTATGGGGCTTACGAGCATGGAAGAGCGGGCGGAGAGATTAGGGGGCTCCTTCTCTCTCGTTTCTGCTCCGGGGCATGGAACGACGGTGCGAGTTGATGTGGAGGTGGAGCGATGAACGGGCGGATCCGTATCCTAACTGCCGACGACCACGCCGTTGTCCGGGAGGGGCTGCGAGCTCTCATTGACACCGAACCGGGTATGGTGCTGGTAGGCGAGGCCGCCGACGGAGCCGAGGCGGTGCAGAAGGCGCAGTCCTTGGAACCGGACGTGGTGCTGCTGGACTTGGTGATGCCGCGGAAGAGCGGCCTTGAGGCGATTGGGGAGATCAAACGGACGATGCCGTCCACACGGATCCTGGTGCTGACCAGCTTTGCCGAGGATGATAAGGTCTTTCCGGCTATTAAAGCGGGGGCTCACGGCTATCTATTGAAAGATGCCTCGCCGCACGAGTTGCTCCAGGCGATCCGCGAGGTGCACCGCGGAGAGCCGTCGATGCATCCGACCATCGCCAGGAAATTGATGCTCGAGCTCCAGCGTTCGTCGGAGCTCCCGCCGACGCAGGACCCCCTGACGGAACGCGAAGCCGAGGTCTTGAGCCTGGTGGCCCAGGGCCTGACGAATCAGGAGATCGCAGACCAGCTCTTCGTGAGCGAGCGCACGGTGCGCACCCACGTAAGCAACATCCTCAGTAAGCTCCACCTGGCGAACCGCACTCAGGCGGCTCTGTACGCGTTGAGAAAAGGATTGGCCAGTCTCCACGAGACGTGATACACCTCCGCTTTCCCGGCTCAATTCCAGCTCTCATCTGACGAAAAGAGACCACTCTAGCAGTGGTCTTTTTGCATGAGCTAGTTATGGACACTCGCTCCGCTGTACGGCGCCGTCATCCGGAGGGCGAGTCTCTGCCAGGACCGGAAATGCGACGTTTGCTCCAGGCCGAATCCGACTTTTGACCGATGCACAGGCACAGAAGGGATGATAGAATGCGTCTGTCTCGAGACAAATCTGGAGTCAGGCTGTTTGGAAGACGGATGAGGAGGACGCAGTCAGGCCTTCGGTTACGGCCAGGTCTAGCCGGTGGAGAGCAATGCGGCTCAGTTATCGGTCTGGGAGGTAAACGCGCATGAGCAATCTTAAGCCATTAGCAGATCGCATCGTCGTGGAACCGCTGGAGAAGGACGTGGAGACGTTCGCTGGAGGTGAATTGGTCTTGCCCGACACGGCCAAGGAGAAGCCGCAGCAGGGGAAGGTGCTGGCCGTCGGTCCTGGGACTCGGGACGACGCGGGCAATCGTATCCCGCTGGACGTGGCTGCCGGGGACACGGTGATATTCGCCAAATACGCCGGCACGACGTTCAAGGGCGACGATGGCAAAGAGGTCCTTTTGATGAAGGAAAGCGATGTGCTAGCTTTGCTGGCTTGAGCTGGGCGTCCACATAGGGTCTACGGCCGCTGAGGAGGGGACACCTATGGGTCGTCGGTACATAAGGGTACTGGTGGCGCTCTTGATAGGCATCGCGATGGGCGTCGGTCTCACCTGGGGCTTCGTCGCTACTCGCGACACTCGGGCTGAGATCATCGAGGGCTATACAACGAACGTGAATGAGGAAGGCACGGGCATCGGCCTCGCGACAGAACCTGGTGGGCCGGGCAGGGGGTATCGTATCGCTGGCGCCTTCTGGCGAGAGGCCGGAGGTGCCTGGAACACGAGCGGCACAACCTGCCTGAAGCCGCTCACCAATGGGCAGCAGGTCCGTATGGGCGTGGTCCGAGTTAAGCCGGGGATGGAAGCACCCGGTCGGGAGATCGTGGTGTGGCTCGAGTGCCTGGACTGAAGTCAGTCATCCCCCATCTGCGGGTTCGTTATATTATCTAATGAGGAGGGAGTAACATGGCAAAACAACTATTGTTTGGCGAAGGCGCGCGCGCCTCGCTGAAGAGCGGCATCGACGTCCTGGCTCATGCTGTCGTCACCACGCTGGGGCCGAAGGGGCGCAACGTTGCCCTGGGCAAGTCGTGGGGCGGACCCACGATTACCCACGACGGGGTGACGGTGGCGAAGGAGGTCGAGCTCAAGGATCGCTTTGCGAACATGGGAGCGCAGCTTCTGAAGGAGGCGGCGACGAAGACGAACGACATCGCCGGTGACGGCACGACGACGGCGACACTGCTGGCTCATACCATCGTCACCGAGGGGATGAAGAACGTAGCTGCCGGTGCCAACCCGATGCTTCTGAAGCGGGGGATCCTCGCTGGCGCGGATGCTGTGGTGAGAGCTCTTTCCGATGAGGCGATCGAGCTCAGCACCAAGGAGGAGATCGCCAACGTAGCGGCTATCTCTGCTCAGGATCGTGAAATCGGCGAACTGATCGCCGACGTCATGGACCGGGTTGGCAAGGACGGCGTGGTGACCGTTGAGGAAAGCAAGGGGTTGGCGTTCGAAGTCGAGTACGTAGAAGGCATGCAGCTCGACCGCGGCTTCATCTCACCGTATTTCATCACCAGGTCGGAAACGATGGAGGCCGTGATCGAGGAGCCGTACATCTTGATCCACGACAAGAAGATCTCCTCCGCGCAGGATCTGGTGCCCGTTCTGGAGAAGCTAGTTCAGAGAGGGGAGCGGGACCTGGTGGTGATCGCCGAGAACGTGGATGGGGAGGCCCTGGCTACACTGGTGCTGAATCGCCTGCGGGGTATGCTCAACTGCGTGGCGGTCAAGGCGCCGGGCTTCGGCGATCGACGCAAGGAGATGCTGCGCGATATCGCCGTTCTGACCGGCGGACACGTGATCACCGAGGAAGAAGGGCGTACGCTGAAGGGGGCTGATGTCAAGGATCTCGGCCGAGCCGACAAGGTGATCTGCACGAAGGATGACACCACCGTGGTAGGCGGACACGGTGCAGAAGCCGACATCAAGGGCCGGATGGAGCAGATCAAAGTCCAGATCGAGAAATCGACCTCTGATTATGATCGGGAGAAGCTGCAGGAGCGCCTTGCTAAGCTGGCGGGCGGAGTAGCCGTGATCCGCGTGGGTGCTGCTACGGAGACCGAGCTGAAAGAGAAGAAGCATCGAGTCGAGGATGCGCTCTCCGCGACCCGCGCGGCGATTGAGGAGGGTATCGTGGCCGGCGGTGGGGTAGCCTTGATCAACGTGATTCCGGTGCTCGACACGGTCGAGGTGACCTACGACGATGAGCGGACGGGCGTGAATATCCTGCGCAGAGCCCTGGAGATGCCGCTGCGGAAGATTGCCGAGAACGCAGGCGAGGATGGAGCTGTGACGCTCGAGGCTGTTAGGAGGTTGCATCGAGAGAAGGGTAACAATCACATCGGGTACGATGTGATCCAGGGGGACTACGGGGACATGATCGAGCGCGGCATCATCGATCCGGCCAAGGTCACCAAGGGCGCTCTGTCTAACGCTGCGTCGATCGCAGCGATGGTGCTCTCCACCGAGGCTCTCGTCACGGATATCCCGGAGAAGAAGAAAGCCCCGGCGATGCCCGACTACGACTACTAGCTCGGCATCCTGATTAACGCCGCGAGCAGAGGAGAACTGAGGAGGTCTGACATGGCTAGGACGTACTGCATCACCTGCGATGCCGAGATCGTGATGGATAACCCCCGTCTGGGCGCTAAGCTGGAGTGTCCCGAGTGCGGCGATGAGCTCGAGGTCGTCAGCACCGATCCCTTTGACGTGGACTACCCGTATGACGATTGGGACGAGGACTGGGAAGACGAGGACGAGGACTGGAGCGAAGAGGACTACTAGACAGAGAAGGGCGAGGGATCGGAGAGGTCTCGCGTACTGGGCACGCAAGGGGCGGAACCCTGCTTCACGGAGCTGTGGGGCACTCCGGTCGCCCTCGACAATGACGATCGGCGGCTCAGAAGCCTGTGAGCTGCCACGGACGGGAGCGCTTCGGTGGAACGGAAGCGCTCCTGTCGTAGATGCGATGTTCAACTCCGGGGCAGGAAGAGCAGAGATCGTATTCCCGATACGAGTAGGGACTCGCATGACCGAGAAGAAGCCGCGGATTCTGATCGTAGTGAGGCCAGGCCCCCTACGGGAGGGAGTGGAGGCCCTATTAACCTCTGTCCCGCAAATCGAGATCGTTGACAAGCTCGAATGCACCTCCAGGGCGGTACAGATCGCAAAAGAGCAGACGATCAATATCTTGCTGCTCGAAGCCGGTCTGCCCATGAACGGGGCTTCTCGGCTGGTGGCGTTCTGCCGCCGCGAACGTCCTGGGGTACGCTGCCTGGTCCTCGCCGACACTATGGACCAGGCGCGAGAGGCCCGTGCTTTCGGGGCGGACGCGGTCTTCCTCAAGGGGTTTCCCGCTGATCGATTCGTGATGACGGTGGAGCGGCTGCTCTCCGACTATGTAAAGGGTTGCTGTTGATGGGTAACCATCCTGAAGCGCTCTGTGAAACGATTCCGAAACGATCCGCCCCGTAGTATATCATTGTCACCAGGTGCCGATGATGGACCTAATCGGCTTATGGGAGATGCTGTAAGGAGGATGCGATGAGTGGGGCCGTGAGTGTCGCAGCGCCCGGGTCAGAGTCGGGGGATGGATCCGGTGAAGCCTTCGTCGCTCGCCAGCGAGAGCTGGCCCGACTAGGGGCATTCCTCGATCGAGCTATCGCCGGGCGCGGTCTGGTGAGCTTCGTGACTGGCGGAGCCGGGACGGGGAAAACGGCTCTTGTTGGCGAGTTCGCTCGGCAGGCCCAGCTTACGCACGACAGCTTAGTCGCAGTCACGGGCAATTGCAACGCGCGGATAGGCATCGGGGATCCCTATCTACCCTTTCGGGAGATCCTCGAGTCGTTGCTTGGAGACGTGGATACGAGCCTGGAACAAGGAGCCGTCTCCGAGGAGAACGTCCGTCGTCTGCGGAAGCTGGCTGTGCGTGCCAGTCAGGTGTTGATCGAGGTGGCACCGGAGGTCGCGGGTCTCTTCCTTCCGGGGGCGAAGATCGCGGCCCTGGCCGGGAAGGCGGTTGCAGAGAAGGCAGGCTGGACGGAGAAGCTGCAGGAACTGGTCGAGAAGGGTAGGGCGCGACCTGAGCAGCCGCAGTCGCTTGCCCAGAGCCACATCTTCGAACAGTACACAGAGCTGCTGCAGAAGCTGGCTGCCGAGAAGCCGCTGATGTTGGTGGTGGATGATCTGCAGTGGGCGGATGCCTCCTCGCTCGCCCTGTTGTTCCATCTGGGCCGCCGCATCAACGACTCGAGAATACTCGTGCTGGGGAGCTACCGCCCGGAAGACGTGGCGTTGGGTCGCCGTGGCAAACGGCATCCCCTCGAGAGCGTGCTGAATGAGTTCAAACGCCACTACGGAGACGTGTGGGTGGACCTGGACCGGACGGGTGAGGCTGAAGGGCGGCACTTCGTTGACGCATTGCTCGACAGCGAGCCGAACGTCCTCAGTCGAGGGTTTCGAGAGGCGCTGTTTCAGCAGACTGCAGGGCACCCGCTGTTTACAGTGGAGTTACTGAGGGCTATGCAAGCACGGGGCGATCTTGTCCAGGACGGAAGGGGACGGTGGACTGAGGGACAGACGCTGGATTGGCATGCCTTGCCCGCGCGCATCGAGGGCGTGATTGAAGAGCGGATTGACCGGCTGGACGACGAGTCGCGGGAGGTGGTGACGGTTGCCAGCGTGGAAGGAGAGGCCTTCACGGCGGAGGTAGTGGCCCGGGTGCAGGGCGTGGACGAGCGAGACATCGTCCGACGTCTGAGCACGGAGCTGGAGCGGCGACACCGCTTAGTGCGAGCTGAAAGAGTGCGGCGCCTGGGTAACCGACGGATCTCCTTGTACCGGTTCTGGCACAAGTTGTTTCAGGACTACCTCTATGACACTCTCGATCCCGCCGGGAGGCTGTACCTCCACGAGGATGTCGCTTATGCCCTGGAGGAACTCTATCAGGTTGAGCCCGAGGCGCTGGCGGCCGCTGCCCCACGGTTAGCTTTGCATTTTCAGGAAGCTGGTGTACTGGACAAAGCCAGGGCATACCTGGAGCAAGCTGGCGACGCAGCGGCACGCGTGTACGCCAATACAGAGGCTGTTGCTCATTACAGACAAGCCCTAGATCTTGCCCGCGAGGTCGACGTTAACGGCGAGGAGTTGACCTCTCTTTACATCCGTCTTGGTCGGGCACTGGAACTGAACTCCGAGTACGACCGAGTCCTGGCTACGTACGAGGAAATGGAAAAGGTAGCTCGCCAGCGCGAGGACGACCGCATGGCATTGGCCTCTTTGATTGCGCGTGTCACGATACGGGCGGTGCCGAGCGCGGTTCACGACCCCGAGAGGGCGCGCATGCTCGGCGGGCGTGCGCTTGCTCTCTCGCAGGCGCTGAACGATCAGGGCGCTGAAGCGAAGATTCTATGGAGCCTTTCCCTCGCTCATTACTTCGCGAATCGATTGACGGAGGCCATTGATCATGCCGAGCGCTCCCTGGCTTTGGCGCGAGCGTTGGGTCTGCGGGAGCAGACTGCTCAGACTCTGAACGATCTGGGCGGCCTGATCTACGTTCACAGTGGGCGAATCCCTCAGGCCATCGAAGCATTGGAGGAGGCCAGCGACCTGTGGGACGAGCTGGGAAACAAACCAATGCTGGCTGACAGCCTGAGCGGCTCCTCCTCTGCTTACGTCTATGCGGGTGAGTATAACAAGGCAATCGCTTTGTCTGAGCAAGCGCTCGAGATCAGTCGCGCTATCAACAATGTTTGGGGTCAGTCCTACAGCCAGATGCAGCTCGTGGACGTTGCTCTACAGCGGGGCGATTACGGGCGAGCAATTGCGCTTGGAGAGGAATGCATCCGTCTGGGTGAGAAGGCCGGCTTCATCGTGTCTCAGATGTACGCGCGAAGAAGTCTTGCCCTTGCCTACGCGGATCTCGGGGCTCTTGACCGCGCCCTCGAGCTGATCGAGGAAGCACGAACAGCTGCTTCGGCGCATGACCTCACTATTGGCGAGGCCCTCGTCCTGGGAACCCTGGCTCGACTGCAGATCGCCGCTGGACGGCTTACCGAGGCAGCTGACACAATTGCTGAAGCCCAAGGAGGTCCGTATCGGGCATCCTGGGTGTTATTCCGCCTACCGGTCCACATTGCGGACATCGAGTACATGATCCAGCGGGGTGAACGCCGACGGGCGACAGCGGCAGCCGATGACTTGATCAGGCGTCTACGTAAGCACGGCATACGCTCGCAGATCCCAGAGGCGTTATACCTGAAAGGGAAGGCCCTACAGGAACTGGGACAGCGGAAGGCCGCCCGTGAATACTTCCTGGAGGCGAGGGTCGAAGGCAGCCGCATAGGGGCGCAGAGGGTTCTGTGGCGGATTCTGCACGCGCTCAGCCTCCTTGAGGACGATTCGTCAGCGGCAGGTCGGCTGCGCGAGGAGGCGCGCGACGTGATTGACCAGATTGTCGAGCGTATCGATCATGATTCCCTGCGTGACTCGTTTCTCAACCAGCCGGACGTGAAGGCTGTTCTCCAGGGCGTTCGGCCCGCGGGCCCTCTCGATCTCGGCGAGGACTCCATGGTCAAAGAGGCTAGACCCCCAGCGATATCCGTTGTACAATCCTCTGGTGAGGGGGATGATCAGGGGAAGACAGAATCCACCCCTCGCCTGTAGGCGTCGGATTCGGTGAGGCTGACGGTGGAGATACGGAGAAAGAACTTGGTTGCGACGTGCCGGACTCGACTGGGCTACCGGAGGTTTGGATGGGCAAGCAAGTCGAGAACAATCAGTTGACGTGGACGCCTCCCTACGCACCCGGCTGGTGGGATCAGCTGCACTGCCTCGTCGATGAGGGCAATCTAAATGGGATCAGTGGCCTGAACAGGGCAATCACCAGCCTGATGACGGAACGCGAGATGATACGGACGACGCCGATCCGGCCCTGGTCGCCCACAGCGTTGGGAATCCTGACCAGCGCCGTGGTGCTGCCGATTCTGGTCTGGCTGCTCCAGTATACTCTGGAAAGCATGCTTGCGATGCTAGCGGGCGGCCTCCCATGATGCGTCGAAGAGCGGTGACCACCCTTGCCTTGCTGGTCGCAGCCATATGCGTCATCCTCGCGGTACTATCGCTTGCTGACAAGGAGACGTCCCATCTGAAGTCCCCGACACCCGATCGAGTCGCCGGATCCTCGAGGCCCGTGCCCACGGTCACCCTGGTGGAACCATCTCCCGGTGGATCAACCGTCTCGTCTACTCTCGTCCCTTCGCCGACGCTCAGCAGCCGCCATGTCGGCGAGGAGCGGCCCCAGCCCACCGCGACTACTTCCCCTACGGCCGAGCCCACGTTCACACCGACAGCCGAACCTACCACCGCGCCTAGTGCCACCCCGCTGCCTACCCTGACCCCGACGCGGTTCAGGCTTCACCAACCTACGTTGATTGACGTGACGCCTACGCTCTCTGATACGACGCCTGTGCCGACGGCTGTCCCTACCGTAGACGTGCCCTCTGAGGCGATCAACATCGTCCTGCTGGGCAGCGACCGCCGTCCCGGTTGGGACGAATGGCATACGGATGTGGTTCAGGTGCTCTCGGTGCATCCTTCAGCTCCTGCAGTGACGGTGCTATCGATCCCACGGGATCTGTACGTCTACGTACCGGATTTCTGGATGAGCCGCATCAACTTCGCCGACATGTACGGGGAATTGTATCACTACGACGGAGGCGGCCCGGCTCTGGTGCAGCAGACGCTTCTTTACAACCTGGGCATCCCGGTCGACCACTACGTGCGAGTGGATTTCGATGGTTTCATCGGCATCGTGGACATCCTGGGCGGGATCGAGATCCCGGTGCACTGCCGTCTGGAGGACCATTGGCCCTACCCCGACGAGAACGGTGAGTACCCGATCAAGGTTCTGGAGCCCGGCGTACATCACGTGGATGGGGAGACGGCACTATGGTACGCCCGTTCGCGGAAGACGAGCAGCGTTTTCGCTCGCGAAAGGAGACAGCAGCAGGTGCTGGAGGCGATCTGGCGGAAGTCCCGCAGCTTGGACGTCTTGCCGCGACTGCCCCAACTCTGGAACCAGTACCGCCACATGGTGGTCACCGACCTGGATCTCGTGGACATGGTTCGGCTGGCAGAGGTGGGCTTGCGCCTCAACTCGCGCAACGTCCGCACCTGCAGCATCGGCTACCGGCACGTCATTCCCTGGACGACGCCAAAAGGGGGTAACGTCTTTCTCCCCAACTGGGAGGAGATTGGGCCGCTCGTGGCCGAGGCGATGGGGCCGGTGCCGGAGGGACGGGTGTGGCGCTCATACTACACTATCGAGGTCTGGAACGGCACACCGCACGCGACTTGGGATCAGCTGGCGGCCGATCGGCTGTTCAACGCGGGGTTTGGGGCCACGATCGGCGAACCGGATAGGAGAGACTACCCGGAGACGCAGCTCCTGGACTTCGCGCCGGAGGGCCAAGGAGGCGCGACATCCTATCTGCGCTGGATGTTCAGGATCTCTCCGGAGAACGTCCTGTCCGTACCGAACCCCGACGCCGCGACCCAATACCGGCTGATTCTCGGCGCCAATTATCAGACCTGCCCCGGGTACTAATCGAGCGTGGGGATTGTCTCCGCTGACGGCGGAGCTCTGCCAAGGCCGGAACGAGCCGGCTGCGGAATGCCTTGTGCATGGGGCTGGAGAGGGAGGATTGTAGCAGAGCCAAGGGCGTCGCAGGTCGACGGATCGCACTTGAGGTGCGTCATTTGATGTAGCTAACCAGCCCGTAAAGGAGGTCTTTTGTTGTAGCAAGAATCGGTCTTGCCGCCGATGTGGGACGCGCCCAGGGATGATATGATAGAACAGAATACACGGACCGTTTCTCCTCAGCCGATCGGTTGAGGAGAAACGTTTTTCTGCCTGCGGCCCCACTATCTCTGCATCGGCGCCAGAGCGGCCGGTGGTAGGCTCGGGAGGGTATCACAGACTCGACCGCCCGGCTGAGTTCGGAGCAGGGGAGCGTGAGAATGGGCAGGGCTGACGGGCGGAGGCCCCGGTCTCGCGTGAGCCGAGGAATTGGGAGGTAAGAGATGGACTCTGGCATACGAGTGGGACTGGTCTGTAACCTGAAACAAAGCATCTCCCTTGGCCCAGACGCCCCAGCCGATGCCTTGGCGGAATACGACTCGACAGAGACCGTCAAGGCACTTGAGCATGCGCTGGCGAGCGGAGGGCACGAGGTCATCCGCCTGGAGGCGGATGAGACGCTGCTAGATACGGTGCGGCGAGCTGCGCCGGATATCTGTTTCAACATCGCGGAGGGGCTGAGAGGCGACGCGCGCGAGGCGCAGGTCCCGGCGCTGCTGGAGATGCTGGGCATTCCCTACACCGGTTCGCGAGTGCTGGCGCAGGCGATCTCTCTGGACAAGGCGGTGACCAAACAGCTGTGGCGCGAAGCTGGCCTTCCCACGGCGCCCTTCCAGCTTGTCCGACATGCCGATCAAGTACTGGACCCGCGACTGGTCTTTCCGCTGTTTGTCAAGCCGGTCCACGAAGGGACGGGGATGGGTATCAACGCGAACTCGATCGTCCGGACCGAGGCCGAGCTCCGGCAGCAAGTAGGATGGGTTGTGGCGACTTATCGGCAGCCGGCGCTGGTCGAGGGGTATCTTCCAGGACGTGAGTTCACGGTGGGTCTGGTCGGAAACAGGCGGAGAAGGGCAGAGGACAGTCGGAACGGTACGTACGATAGACGAGGTTATCATCTCTTTCCGGTACTGGAGATAGACGCTTGCGTCGGTGCCGGGCAGGGTTTCTACAACGCGGCCTCCAAGAGCTACAACCCAGGGGAGCGCGGGGCGCCGCTGTATCTCTGCCCGGCGGATATCCCGGCTAGGCTGGGGGCGGAGTTGAAGGAGCTCGCAGTCGACGGTTTTGAGGCCATCGGGGCCCTGGATTTCGGCCGTGTGGACTTCCGGTTGGGGAGCGACGGGCGGCCGTATATGTTGGAGATCAACACACTCCCAGGCCTCAACCCGGAAGTGAGCGACCTGTGCATCATGGCGAAAGCGGAAGGCATCCGTTACGCGGATCTGATCAACGAGATTCTGAACCTGGCCTTGAAGCGGTACGGATGCCGGGGAGAGACGAGTCAACGTGCCTCTGGACTGCGGGCGATGTCGGAGGTGGAGCCGGTCTCAGTCCCACGGAACGGCCTCTGATGGAAACCTGCCGGGAGCCTCTCGGTGTTGCTGTCCTCTACAACGTCAGCGCTGGCTTGACCAAGGGTGAGCCCTGGGATCAGTTGGCCGAACAGGGGGTGACTCGGTGCGCGGAAGCGGTGGGGCAGGCGCTCCGGAGCGCCGGGTACCGGGTGGTCAAGGTGCCACTGCAGGCGGATGTGGAATTCGCCCTGGCCCCCTATCCTCCCACAGAGTGGATGGTGTTCAATCTAGGCGAAGGGCTTGACGGGCGTCTCTTCGAGGAGCCACGCATCGTGTGGGCTCTGGAGGCGATGGGCTACTGCTTCACCGGTTCAGGGGGGAATGCTATAGCTCGCTCGCTCCACAAGGCTCACGCCAAAGAGCTCCTGGCACGCACCGGGGTAGCGACGCCGGCCTGGTCGGTCTTCCGCCACGCGGATGAAGTCAACGTTCAGGACGAGGGCCTTTCGTTTCCTCTCATCGTGAAGCCGGTAGCCGAAGATGCCAGCATTGGCATCGGACCGGGTGCGGTAGTGCACGACGTCAGCACGCTGCGTGATCGTGTCGCTTACGTTGTGGAGTGCTACCGACAAGCCGCTCTTGTGGAGAGCTTCATCACCGGACGAGAATTCAACGTTTCGATCTGGGGAGAGCCTCCACGGGTGCTTCCGCTGGCAGAGATCGATTTCAGCGCGTTTGAGAGCCCTTACGCGCGTATCGTCTCCTTCGCCGCTAAATGGGAAGAAGCGTCCTTTGAGTATCATAACACGCCCGTCATCTGTCCCGTGTCGGTAGAAGAAGTGACGGTCACCAGGATTGTGGCCGCCGCGAAGGGCGCGTGGTCGGCGGTAGGTTGTTGTGGTTACGCCCGGGTCGACATACGACTGGATGAGGAAGCGGTACCTCTCGTCGTGGAAGTGAACTGCAACCCCGATCTCTCACCGGAAGCCGGATTTCATCGGGCAGCCTCGGCTGCTGGGTTTGATTACGACGAAATGGTGGTCAACGTCGTCGAAATCGCAAGGAGACAGAGACATCGGGGCGATTACGTGGGCTTCGGTCCAGGACGGGCCGGCTGTTCTGAGCGAAGCGGCGACGGCCGACACGTTCACGCCGCATGAAGTGAGCTCTGTCGAAGGAGTTTGCTGGTTCCTGGTGCCAATAGTATAATGGCAGCAACTACCAGTTCCTACTCCTATTCCTCACTTCTCTCCCGACACCCACTTGAGATGCGCGCCTTGGCTCTGCTCAGCGAGGCGGCGGCAGAGTGAAGCGATGACCCTGGCAAAGATGATTGCCACAGGAAAGATATCCTGATGTGGAGGAGGAGGGTATGACGGTTGTATGGGAGCTCCTGAAAGATACCTTCTCGCAGTGGCAGGAGGACAACGCTGCGCGACTTGCGGCGGCACTGTCGTTCTACACGATCTTCTCCCTCTCCCCTCTCCTCATTCTCATTATCGCTGGGGTCAGTCTGGTGTGGGATCAAGCCGCTGTCGAAGGCCAGGTTCTGGCTGAGATCGAGGCTCTCGTCGGTCAGGAGGGAGCGGCCTTCATCGAAGGACTGATCGAGAGGAGGCAGGGCGGAGCATCCGGGGTCGTGGGTACGGCCGTGGGGGTGGTAACCCTTCTGCTCGGTGCCACAGGAGCTCTCACTCAGTTGAAGGCGGCCATGAACCGTGTCTGGGACGTCACCGAGGTGCCCGTCGAGGGGTTCCTGGGGATGGTACGCTCTCGCTTGGTCTCCTTCGCAATGGTGCTGGGGATCGGCTTCCTGCTTCTCGTCTCACTGGTGCTCAATGCGGGACTGACGGCTCTTGGTGAGACCTTGCAGGACCTACTGCCGGCCTCCGTCGCGCTCCTGTACGTTTTGAACACCGCGCTGTCGCTCCTGGTGACGTCGCTGCTTTTCGCCATGGTGTTCAAGGTGCTTCCGGACGCGGAGATCGCCTGGGGTGACGTGGTCGTGGGCGCGGTCGTGACGGCGGTCCTTTTCTCGGTGGGTAAGTTCCTGATAGGCCTCTACCTGGGGAGGAGCGGCGTCACATCAGCCTACGGGGCTGCGGGAGCGCTGATTCTGATCCTGCTATGGATCTACTACTCGACTCAGATCATGTTCATGGGGGCGGAGTTCACCGAGGTCTACGCGCGGCGGTTTGGTTCCCGCATCACGGCCGTCGCCGAGGCGGAGGACGCTGAAGGGACGGCCGCCTAACCGCTCTGCTCGAGGATGCTTCTGTGCGAATGTCCAACAGCACCGCCGGTGCTTATGGTCCCGGCTCTGGTGCGGACTCGGTCAGTGACAACTCAATACCTGATCGGATGGGACATCCGATCAGGTGAGCTCCTATAGCCCCTTGGCTTCGCCTCACAGCACGCCGTCGTGCGCGCCAATGCGCTGCGCCGTCACAGCCGCTGCTCTGATCTGCCTTCCAGTTGCGCGGGCTTAGGGCCTCGCCACGTGGTGCACGTCCACTACTCTTGCCGTACCTTCTCCCGCAAACGCGGCCCAACGAAGGGGAGACCAAACAAGGGAGCGAAGATGCAGAAGTCGAGGACACCTGCCAGCAGAGGAGCGAGACCGATGATGGCTAGAATCCAACCCCCCACTCCCTCGACCACCAGCAAACCGATGAGGATTAAGGCCAATCCGACAATGGCGCGAATCAGCCGTCCAGCAGGACCAGCGATGAAATCGAAGACTGTTTCCATCTTGACCTCCTTACAGCTCTATCCCTCGGCCTTATGAGACCATTATAGCGCCTGCATGGGAGCGTGTCAACGCCTCGACCGGGCGGTCAGTGCGGCGGGAGCTGATGGCTCTGCGTCGGTGGCTGGCGCTCTGGCCGATGGGGCGAGCTCCCCGCCCCTCCCGTTCTTCTGTGAGTACAGCTAAGCTACGTCATTTGTCGCATCCCCGCTGATCTACACCCCCTTCTTCTGACCAGTCCGGAATCCATCTTTTGACCGATGCACACCACACGGCGCGGTGCTATGATCGGTTATGTCACAGCGAGAGCGACGGGCCGAACTGGATCCGCACCCCGCTGCTATTCTCCCGCGGCGCGCCGCGGCACTGCGCCTGGTTTAGGCGAGTCAATCGAGAGGAGGGAGCTATGAAAGCCTTTACCTGCTCCCGTCGAGGTGGGGTGATGATCCTGCTACTCCTCGCCGGGCTTCTCACAGCCTGTGGAGCTACGATCCAGGCCGATCGAACGGGTCGAGCACAAATTGACGAGGTTAGTATCCAGATTCTGGAGTCCTTCCCGGTTCAGGTCGAGATTCTGATCAGAGGGAATCTGCCGGACAGCTGCACCGAGATCGACCAGGTCAGTCAGCGGTTCGATGCAGAAGATAACACGTTCTGGATCGAGCTCACAACGGTTCGCACACAGGAGGACGCCTGTGCTCAGGCCCTCGTTCCCTTCGAGGAGAACGTCAGCCTGGACGTATACGGGCTGGCGGCAGGCAGCTATCGCGTGGACGTCAACGGCACGAGCAACACCTTCGCGCTCGACGTGGATAACGCGCCGTCGGATGCCGACATGCCCAACCCGGCGTCGGTCTACTGCGAGGAGCAGGGCTACCGGGTGGAGACGCGCACCGACGACGAAGGGAACCAGTACGGCGTATGCATCTTCCCCGACGGCAGCGAGTGTGGCGATTGGGCCTTCTACCGTGGGGAGTGCGAGCCAGCCGCCGAGATGGCCAACCCGGCGTCGGTCTACTGCGAGGAGCAGGGCTACCGGGTGGAGATACGCACTGACGACGAAGGGAACCAGTACGGCGTGTGCGTCTTTCCGGACGGCGGCGAGTGCGACGAATGGGAATTCTTCCGGGGGGATTGCGGGCCGGCCCAGTGACCGGGTGCTGGTGCGTGGAACCGGTGCCGCCGGTCGAAGCGGAGTCCCTAGCGACGGCTGCGAGGCAGACCGGGAGGATGGCGTGACGCCCTACGAAGGACCACGGCGGGAGGACGACAGAGAGATGCGCAGGGCAGCGCTGATCGTGGGCCGGCCGGGGCCGCTGCAGGACGGTCTGCGGGCACTGGTCGGCACGATGCCTCAGATAGGGGTCGTGAACGCGGCTCACGACATCCCCTCGGCCTTGAGCATGGACCTCAACCCGGGCCCTGCTCTAGTGCTGCTTGACGGAGATGACGCCGAGGGCCAGGTATGGTTGACAGTGAGGCGGACGAAGGCCAGGTGGCCGCAATCAAGGGTAATGGTCCTGGTCAGCAACGCTCAACGGCAGGAGGAGGCCGAGGCCGCAGGAGCGGACGCGGTCCTCCTCCAGGGCTTTCGGCCGGCAAGGCTGGTCGCTGCTATCGTCAAGCTGCTACCCGAGCCAGACTTGTAGCGCAGAAGTATGACCGAGGCACAGGAGCTCGGGTCTAGCACAGAGGGGCGTGCCGTCCGGATCCGCGGGACGGCCATCATCCCGATCCCGCTCATTGATCGCGGGCGGCACGCTGATTCCGCACAGGGCCAAAGGCGAATAGGCCCTGGTCTCCAGTGGGTTCGACGATAACCGGGAGGGAATGCAGATGGAGATAACGATGGGGAGCAGCGATTCCGTCTGGAAGCAGCCAGGGGCCTTTAGTCTTCTAGTCGGTATCCTCACCAAGCCGAGGACAACTATGCCGGCCCTCGGCCGGAATGAGCGAGGTTGGTGGGCCGTTCCAGCTCTTCTAACGATCGTTCTCATCGTCTTCACAGTGGTGGCGTACAGCTACGCCGATTGTCAGTACGTCTACCGACTGGAGCTGGAGCACTACAGGAGCGCCGCCAACCAAGCCGCGAGGCCACCGACAGCGCCGACGCCGCAGCCCATCACGATGGCGATCCGCGCCGCCGGACGGACCGTCGCCCAATTGGTCTCGTGGGTTGCATGGGGCGGCGCGCTCTATCTACTCGTGGTTCTTCTCGGAGAGAATGAGACGAGCTTCGGCGCTGTCTGGAGGGTCGTTCTCTGGGCCTCCATGCCCTACGCGATTCGGAGCTTGATCCAAAGCGTGACTATGTTCCTGATGAAGAAGCCGATCTACAACCAGGCGCTTTCCGGGCTGGTGGTCGATAGGACCCCACCGCCGCTGATGACCTTCAATTACGTGATTCCGACCAGACAGCAGGAGCTGTTGGCCTCCATCCTCGAGCGTCTGGACATCTATCTGCTCTGGCACTTGGCGCTGGTGGTCATCGGCGTCACGTCGCTTACGCGCTTTTCTCGCAGGAAGGCCGGGGCTGTCACGCTAGGGATCTGGCTGATCTTCGCCGTGGTGACCACATTGCCCCACTTCTTCCCAGGCACGTTTGCCCGCTTCAGGTACTTCTAGCGATGGGGTGGAAGAGATCTGGGGCAGGGCGCATTGAGACGGCTGCGCCTCTCGACGTTGACGGGCACCTTCTGCGGGCCACGAGGGAAGCGGCAGGGAAGCAGCGCGATCGCGACGATTGCACACCGCTGGCCCTGATTCGCGTCGACAGCCTCCATCGGCACTTCCGGATGGGAGATCAGGTCGTGCGGGCACTGAACGGCCTCAGCACGACGATCGGCATGGGAGAGTCTTTAGCCATCATGGGGCCCTCGGGCTCGGGGAAGTCGACGCTCCTCTACCTGTTAGGAGGCCTGGACCGACCGACTCAGGGTAGGATCTGGGTCAACGGAACCGAGATCAGCACGCTGGATGAAAACGGGCTGGCCGTCTACCGCCGGCGGGAGATTGGCTTCATCTTCCAGTCCTTCCACCTGATCCCGACGATGACGGCTCTCCAGAACGTGGCGTTTCCGATGGTCTTCTCCGGGGTCTCGGAGCGCGAACGGCGAGCGCGGGCCAGTCATCTGTTGGAGCGAGTGGGTCTGGCGGATCGGATGGATCACAGGCCGACGGAGTTGTCCGGAGGGCAGCAGCAGCGCATCGCGGTGGCACGCGCCTTGGTCAATAGTCCAACTATCATCCTCGCCGACGAACCGACCGGCAATCTTGATTCGCGGACCGGGAGAGAGATTATGGCGCTGCTGATGGAACTCAACCAGGAGAAGAAACGAACGATTCTGATCGTATCGCACGATCCCACCGTGACGGAGTACGCCGGCCGGGCGATCCATCTTCTGGACGGTAGGTTGGTGGCCTAGCAAGACTTCGAGGGGTAAGAGCCGATGAATAAGCACTGGCTGATCAATCACGTGGTGGTCATCACGATGGCCCTGAGCATTCTCTGGGTGCCGCAGGCCCGAGCTCAGGAGCCGGATCCGACGCCGACGCCGACCGTGGAGACACTGGAGCCGACGGCGGAACCTACACCGGAACCCACCCAGCTGCCTCCGACGACGCTGCCACTGACGGTGAAGGAGGTCGAGCCAGGGACGATGATCAACGACGTCGGCGGTACGTTGAGTGTCTATGGGACCGGATTCAGCGCGGAAAGCGTCGTACGCCTGATCGGCTACGGCTTGCTGTCCACGACGTTCGTCAACCCGACGGCTCTGGCAGCGCAGGTGCCCAGGGAGCTTCCCACGGGCAGGTACGACGTCGAGGTGGGTGATGGATCGGAGTGGGCGGTGCTGCAGGGCGCCTTAACCGTCCTCGCCCCGACGGCGACGCCCAAGCCGGCGGCGCCGGCCCCACCACCACCGCCGGGGCGTCCCATCCTCACTGTGCGGAACTACAAAGTGGAACCGGCGCAGCTTCGCCCCGGACAGGAGTTCTTGGTCACCATCGAGATCTACAACAACGGTAGCCGGGCGGGGGAGAACACACTGGCTGTCTTTCCCGGGGACCCGTTCCTGCCGGTGGGCGAGCCCGGGCAGTTGATCGGGCAGATACACATCAATCACGTGGCGGTCTTGACGCAGCGGATGCGAGCCCCCTCCAGCCTGGGCTCTGGCGTGCACCAGCTGGTGGTGAATCTGGGAACGAACGACTGGGAGGGGAATCATTACGACTATCCCCAACAGATCCCGGTGGAGGTGGTCGGTGGGGGCGGCACCAGCGCGCCGGTGGGCAGGCCCAGGCTTGTGATCGAGGCGGCAAGCACCGAGCCAGCGAGGCTTGCGCCGGGTGGGGCTTTTACGGTGACGCTGCAGCTCGGTAACGTGGGGAACCGCACCGCCGTCGATGCCTTCGTCGGTGTGGCCTCCAGCGAGACGGCGATCCCGGCCGGGGGAGGCGGTGGGATCTTAATTGACGCCGTGCGAGCTGGCGAGAGGGTCACCGTGACGCTCCCGCTGCTGCTCGGCGATGGTGAGGCAGGTGGACGGCAGCTCCTCCCCGTCAGCCTCGAATACGCCGACGGGCGTGGGGGAACGTACAGCGATACCCCGAATGTCGGCCTCGACGTCGATACGGGTCTGAGCCAACGGCCGCAGCTCGTCATCGCCGAGTACGCTACCGTGCCGGACTTCGTCACGCCGGGAGATACCTTCACCGTGACGCTCCGTCTGGCCAACGTCGGCGGCGGCGATGCGGAGCGGCTGACGTTGGCCCTGGGGGGCGAGGGTGGGGCGCACCTGGAGCCCTTCATCCCAGTGGGCGCTGGCAATGTGGTGTTTGTGTCGGAGATCGGTGCA
>Ga0207797_1000111_pt1 | contig 56860 bp, 46 predicted proteins | sample PRCRCaboRojoPR_6_FD_187275 | JGI IMG/M metagenome (GOLD analysis project Ga0207797, IMG submission 187275) | Marine sediment microbial community from Cabo Rojo, Puerto Rico - PR CR 10% Liquid 1 (SPAdes) | ecosystem: Environmental > Aquatic > Marine > Coastal > Sediment | place: Cabo Rojo, Puerto...
AGCACTACATCAAGCCGGGACGCCGGCAACGCGGTTGTCACCCTCGAGATCTCGTGGACCAGATCCTTGATATCGCCGACTACCTCGATGTCCCAGCAGAACTGAGCAAGGAATTGCTGGACCAGGCCTGCAATACCTACTTCGTCGATCTGTAGAAGAGGGTCAAAAAGGCTTCAACCAGACCAGCGAACAGGTCAGCTCGGCGGCTCAAACGGGCTGAACCCTCCGCCGCGCACTTCCGCTGCCAGGCTGACGACTACAAAAGCCTCTGGATCGACATCGCGGACGATCTCTCGCAGATGGGGAACCTGCACTTCGGTGACTGCGGAGAGAAGGACATCCCATGTAGTGCCGGTATACATACCCGTACCCTCAAGAGCCGTAACGCCACGGCCCAACTCTTCCTGGATACGGGAAGCGACCCTTTGTCCCTCCGTGGTGATGATCGTAGCCAGGCGCTCCTTGGATCGTGGCTCTGGCATCAGGGGGCCTGCCACCCGGCGAAGAAACTCAGGCACTCCATGCCAAGGTTGAGACAAACCAGCTGCCACTGCCATCACAACCAGCACGCCATACACTAAGGCCACAGAAGCTACAATCCAGGGGCCAGCGATAGGGCCAACCCCGGCTCTGTCCAGGGCCGTGGTCCAGCTGATTGTTCGCGTAGGATGGATCGTCAGCTTAATCGCCCAACTGAAAATCAGCAGAGACATCAACCAGAGATAATTGCGGCGGAACCGACGGCCGACGGCTTCCCACAGGTCAATGGGAAACACTGGTTTCGTCAAGGTCTGTGCCACCTGACTGGCCCAGTCCGCCGAAGGACGGAACGGGGGAGTGAAAATGGGTGCAAGAAAGTCAGTCTCCATCAAATGAACTCGGTAAGCCCAGAGGACATAGTACCGGTAACGGCGCGCCTCGATCATCAGGAACGTCAGCACCAACAGGAGAACTAGAAGAAACACAAAATGAGGATTGGTGGGCTCACCAAAGACAAAGGTGAGTGCTCCGGCGACAGTAATGACCGCCCAGTTTGTCGTTGCATCAAGCCGAGTGCGCCACGTATTCGCTCGCTGGATCTCACCCCGGTAGAGATGGACCATCGCGGTAGTGAAGTTGCTGGGGTCCAACTCGTAACCCCGAAAAGACCACGTTTGGCGCCCATCCTGAGGGCAGTTCCCGTCTTTGTTAGCCACAGGTCTATGTTTCTCCCTAGTCCCAGCGCCCTACACGCTCGTTCAACATCAACAAACGATCCAGTCTCCACCCGAGACGGCGTGTGACCGCAGAAAGCTGCGCAAAGCACACTTCATTACGCCGATTGGCTTCGGCGCTGCACCTTCCGTCGCTGGACTCGCTTACGCACAAGGACCCATATCACGACCAGCGCCATCAGGATAGCAATCCCCTTCATAACCGGCGAAACGAAGTCCGTGCCAATCAGAATGGCATGGACGGTTGCCAGAAGGAAAGCCACATAATTCAGATAGTGAATCAGACGCCAGCGCTGCCCGATGGCAGCTCGGTAGAGCGCAGCAAGCGAGGCAGCTACGATAAAATACCAAGCAGGGCGACCGCCAAGGCTGAAGAACTGGTAGAAGGAAGAAAAATCCGGAAGAAACACCAGCAGACTCGAACTGCGCAGAGCTGCAGCTAAAGGATGGAGCGTTATGAGCACGAGGCCCGCCACCGAGTACACGTGATGCACCCTGATGAAGGGGCGTCCAAGCAGTTGGAACAATTCGCGCATATAGGCAGACGTGACCGCGGTCACGAACACGGCCAAGTACCCAAGCATCGCTGCAGCACGAATGACCCAGTCGAGCGGCGAGCCAAAAGGTTGAAGAGCGATAGACAGGGTCACCAGCACAACTGCGACCAGGCCGGTCAACACGATGTACAGCAATCCTCTTCTACGCTTTTCCCCTCTGCTGCTAGCTGCCACGATTCCTCCCTCCCTGTAGTGTATGCTTCGACGAATCGAAAAGGACCCTTGGCCCAATCGACCGACCCGAATTGACCATCAACGTCGACAAGTATAACTCCTACCACCTACCACGCAAGTTCCACAAATGCAAAGAGACAGGCTCTCAGCCTGCCTCACCCCCTGGTCCCCCACCACTCCACGAACGGCATCAGGGCAGCGTTACGACCCGCATAACTCCTGAGTCGCCCGTGTCGATAAGACGCTTGCCACGGGATCCTCGCGTCATCGAGGTAATTGCGGAAAGATCATCAAGGTGAAAACGCCTACCATCCTCCAGGTAAACGTCCACTCCGTCCCCCGGTCTGCCAACCGCCAAGTCCCCGAGCTTTCCCCCTGACTTCGTCTCTCGGAGACATTGGACGCCCTGGGTATTTCGCCCCTGCACAGAGAACTCGGTCAGTGGCACACGGTTAGCATACCCGGCCTCGGACACAACAATGACCTGCCATTCGACGCCGTCTTCAGCTACTCCCGGTACGACCATACCGCCGAGCACATGATCGCCGTGCTTGAGCGAGATCCCGATTACCCCACCCGCCACATCTGTCTTCTGTGGATTGATCTCGGTGCTGTCCAGACGTAAGAGCTGTCCTTCACTCGTGTAGAAGATGACGTTCGCATCATCGTCCGCCACGCTACCGAAGAGCAGTTCATCTTCATCTGTCAATCCGATGACAGGGCCCCACTCCCGATCCAGCAATGAGAGATCAGCCAGAGCGGTACGTTTGATCCTTCCGGTCTGTGTCCCAAGGAGCAGGAATCCGTCCCGTCGCGCTACGTCTATGCTGACGACGCGCACTCCAGGTCCCAGGCCCAGCTTCTTAGGCGTGGCAGCTTCCGGGACGAAGCCCACCTCCGCTTGCCAGCCAGAGCCCCTACTCGACAGCAAGATCACCTTGTCATCAGGTGCTGCTCGTAAATGATCCAGGTGGACGCTGCGTGCAGCCCTCGTGGTTAGCCCATCACTCGGGCGGTAGGAGAAACTGGATGAGTCGGAGCGCTCCACTCCGTCGGGTGTGAGCGCGAGCACTTGATCTGTGTCTGGTGTTACCAGGTCAGACCCAGTCATCACGGTGGTACCCGCAGCCTTGTCCTCGCTGTCCACAATCACTGTGCGCCGCGGCACGTAGAACTTCTCCTTCAGTGCCTCGGTCTCCTCAACAATCACCTCGAGCTGTCGCTGCTCCGAGCCCAGCAGATCTTCAAGATATGCAATCCGCTCCCGCAGTTGCTTCCCTTCATCCTCAAGCCGAGTCCGGCCTAGGGCAGCCAGCTGCTGAAGTTGCGTGTGCAAAATCGCGTCCGCTTGCGCTTCCGTGAACTTGAACTTGCGCATCAAGTTATTTCGGGCAGTTCTCGGCTCCCTCGAGCGACGGATCGTCTCGATGACCTCGTCAAGGACATCTAGTGCGGTCAACAACCCATCCACAATGTGTAACCGGGCTTGTCGTTTCTCCAACTCGTACTGGCTCCGACGCTCAATCACGTCGAGGCGGTGCGACATGAAGTAAGTTAACAACTCATGAAGCGACAGGTACGTGGGACGGCTATCGTCATCTTCGGTTGGAACCAGAGCCAGGTTGATTACTCCGAACGTCTCCCGCAACTGGGAGTATTTCAACACTTGCTTCAGCACCTCGTCGGGACTAGCCGTGCGCGAGATCTCGATCACCAACCGCATGCCCGTGTAGTCAGACTCATCGCGGAGATCAGTCACCCCTGTGACCCGGCCGCGGTGGATCTCCTTGGCGATCTTCTCCATCACGGTGTTCTTCTGAACGTTATAAGGGAGCTCGGTGACGACCAGATTCGACTTACCCCCGCCGATATCCTCGACAAGGATCCGAGCCTGAGTAACAATCCTGCCCCGGCCAGTCTCATACGCCTCATAAACTGTGTCAATCAAGCCCTCACCCCGATCACGGAAACGATAAAGGATCCCACCCGTTGGAAAATCAGGACCGGGAATGAATTCAAGAAGATCCTCTGTCGTGATCTCCTCTCGCCGCTTCCAGTTCTGCGCTAGGTGGACCAAGGCATCGCAGACCTCTCCCAAGTTGTGCGGTGGCATATTGGTTGACATCCCGACAGCAATACCGGCCGAGCCGTTGACCAAGAGATTCGGCAAGACCGTGGGAAGCACGGTGGGCTCCTCCAGGGAGCCGTCGAAGTTCTCCTGCCAGTCAACGGTGTCCATCTCGAGGTCTTGAAGCATCGTCTCAGCAACCGCCGTCAATCGCGCCTCTGTGTACCGCATTGCTGCAGGGCTGTCTCCATCGACCGACCCAAAATTGCCCTGTCCATCTACGAGCGGTATTTCCATCGAGAAGTCCTGAGCCATCCGAACTAGCGTATGATACACGGAGGTATCACCGTGAGGATGATACTTGCCCAGCACCTCTCCGACAATGCGGGCGGACTTCTTGTGTGGCTTCTCAGCGGTTAGCCCGAGCTCATGCATCGCGTACAGGATGCGCCGCTGGACCGGCTTCAGCCCATCACGAATGTCGGGCAACGCACGATCCGTGATGGTAGCCCTGGCGTACCCCATGTACGCCGCCGTCATATCACTGGCAAGATCGACGGTCTCCATGGGCACCTCGACAGTTGCGGTTTCAACGTCGCTCATTCTTGTCCTATCCTCTCCACCATCTCAAGCAGACTCGTACCCTGCCCTACACTCCGTTCTCATCAAGCATCATTCCGTCGCCCCAATAGCGCATCAGGCGCTCACGCCGCTTCCGGGCACCAGCCCCCATCCAGAGAGAGAACGACGCGTTGGCTGCATGCACATCGCTGGCTTTGACCTGAGCCAGATGCTCATTCAGCGCCGGATTCCCACTGTCTGCGTTCACACTGAATACTGTCTCACGGAGCTGGCCCGGGTTCATCTCGCCCAGTCCCTTGTAGCGCTGGATGGTCACGCCTCGCATACCGCCCCACTCTTTCAAGATTCGTTTCCGCTCGGCTTCGCTGTACGCATAACGGTTGTCGCTCCCCTTCCGCAACAAATAGAGCGGTGCTTGAGCGACAAACAGGTGCCCCCTCTCGACGATGGGACGCATCAGACGCCAGAAGAGAGTATACAGCAAGGTCTTGATGTGTTCCCCATCCACGTCGGCATCCACCAGGATCGCCACCCGCCCATAGCGCATATCCTCGACGCTGAAATCGTTTCCTACACCTGCACCAAGAGCAGCGACGATCGCCTTAACCTCATTGTTGCTCAGCGCCCGATCGAGACGCTTGCGCTCGACATTCAGAATCTTGCCCCGCAGCGGCAGGATAGCGTGATACCTACGATCCCGTGCCTGTTTGCAAGACCCGCCGGCGCTGTCCCCCTCGACGACGTAGAGGGTTGTCTGTTCAACTGGGGTCCCCTTGGCAACATCGGCAAGCTTGCCAGGCAGCTCATCCACCTCCAGCGCCGAGCGCCGCATCACCAATTTTCGCGCTTTGGCCGCTGCGCGCCGCGCACGGGAAGCCGCCAAACACCGTTGCACGATCTTCTTCCCCAGCGCTATGCGTTTGCGCAAATGAGCCAGCAACCCCTCGTAAACGAGCGAGTGTATCTGTCCCTGAATCTGGTCGGCTCCTAGTTGTGTCTTTGTTTGACTCGTGAACTGCGGATCGTGCATTCGTACACTCAGCACAGCTGTGAGTCCCGCTCGAGTATCACGGCCGATCAGCTTGTCGCCCTTCTTGAGTAAGCCCCTCCGCTCATCGGCAAAGACGTTAATGGCCTTTGTCAGCCCAGCCATCAGCCCCGATACGTGTCCTCCACCATCGGGTGTGGGAATGGTATTGACGAAAGAAACAATCTCCGGGTAGTCGCCATCATGCCACTGGAATACGGCTTCGACCTGGGTCCCGTCCTGAGTCGTACCCTCAAGCTCTATGGGAGCATGAATGACCTTTCGGTCGCGGTTCAAATGCTCGACGTACTCCACCAACCCACCTTCGTAACAGTACTCTCGCTCTCGTCCCTTTCCTCGCTCGTCCGCAATGGAAGTCACCAAGCCGGGAACCAAGAAGGCGACCATCTGCAAACGTCGAGCGAGTGTGGCGAAGTCAAACTCCACCTCGTCCAAGAATTCTGGGTTAGGCTCAAAAATGATCGTCGTGCCAGTACCTATACTGCGGTCCTTATTCTCCCGTACAGCGGTCACTTGTCCGCGGACTCCAACCTCACCAATGACCTCTTCAGAGTGCGGGTTCAAGATGTTCACAGGGCCTACTGGAAGTCCGCGTTCGTGACGCTGCCGGTATAGCACTCCGTCACGCCGGACTGTTACCTCCAGCCAGGAGGCCAGCGCGTTTGTCGCCTTGATCCCCACCCCGTGCAGACCGCCAGATGTGGAATAGCTGCTCTCATCGAACTTGCCGCCCGAGTGGAGCGTAGTGAAAGCTAACTCCATCGTGGGCTTTCCCTTCTCTGGGTGCATACCAACCGGGATTCCACGTCCATCGTCGGTGATCTCGATGCTACCATCCTCGTGAATCACCACGTCGATTCGCTCGCAATGGCCCATGAGTGCCTCATCGACAGCGTTGTCAATGACCTCAATAGCCAGGTGGTGCAAAGCCGTCATCCCACGACCGCCGACGTACATCCCCGGTCTTCGCTGGATGTTCTCGGGATAGTCTAGGACCTTGATGTCTTCCTCAGTATAGGCTTGTCTTGCCATTCACTCCTCCCTACCAGCATCTCTCTATATAGGCAGTCAATTTCGCCTGCCCGTTGCGGAGTCGGGCCGCACGCCAACAGCCGCAGTATAGCACATTTGTTCTAATGAGTCAACCTTCGACACGTAACAGCAGTGCTCGACGGGATCAACTAGCGAAATAGGCAGCGTACGTCAACTGACACGAACAACGTTCACTTGACGTAAACTGGGCTACTGAAGATCCAACCTCGCCGCTCCAGCCAATGACGACGGTATGCTTCCACCCGGTAGGTGCCGTCCCGAGCAGTCGTGTACTCCAGGGTCTGGCCTTGAGAGCGGGCCACCGTCTCCCCGTCGCGGATCAGGCGTATATCCGCTGACCGAGGCGTCCGGACCTTGAACACGACTGCGCCTGCGCGGACCAACTCCTCGCCTATCAATGCCTCATTGGCGCCACTACGAGCCCGGAACTCGAAACCAGAGCTCGAAGCCGGCAGGTCGTAACCCACCCATGTTCTCCCTGCCTTCAGACTATTGTAGATCAGCTCTTTGTCACGGCTGAGCTCCCCGTTCAGGGGAAGCTCCGTAAGAACGTGCGTATTCACGCAACGAAACAAGTAGCTGTAGGGGAACACTTTTCTGCTCAAAGGACCAAGCGAATACGTCTTGCCGTGCGCATCGGCACCGCCGATTGCGGAGACTCGATTGCCATCGATGAGGAGCTCGTCCCACTGCCGCAGCGTCCTACGATACGGGCCTCGAATGCCAATAGCCGGGAAATAGGCGTAGAAGAGCGCCGCCAATCGGTTACGAAGAAGACCTTTGAACTCGGACATGTAATTCCAAAGCTCAATTCCGGTGTATCCGGTCACATCCCAGTCATTCCACAGAATCGCGTCCAGCTCGGGGTCGATCGGGCTATTCCGCTCAAAGGGATGGGCCAGAAAGCAGAAGCCACCCTGCCGGCCGACCTCGTTCACGGTAGCCTGGGGATCCGACACTAAGGGGGCCAGCTCAGCTTCCGCTTGAAAAGCCAGAAGGTGGCTGGCTTGCGGGCGGCAGCGGACGTCGTGGAGTTCCTCGCCAACCAGTAGAAGAGTCTCGCCATAGTATCCTTCAACGCCGTCAACCCAGACATTGTGATCGGTCACAACAACAAAGTCGATCCCGGCTTCCGTCGCCGCCTGCGCCACCTCTGAGTGACGTGCCGTTCCATCCGAATAGCACGTATGCACGTGGAGATTTCCAACGTATTCATACACGCTCATTCTAGTCTCTCCAGCAACGCGCAAAGCTCCCCATAGTCATCAAAGACAGCATCGGCCAGCTCACGCCCGTCCTCCCGGTGACTAACCCCGAGAAACAGAACAGCCTTCATCCCCACCCCCCGAGCGCCACGCAGGTCGGTCTCTGGAAGATCTCCGATGTGAGCCGCCTCCGCCGCTTTGACGTCGAGGAGATTCAGTGTGCGCAGGAAGGGCTTGGGCCGGGGCTTCGCGGAGCCGAGCTCATCAGAGAATGTCAATGCCTCAAAATAAGACAACAGTCGGTCACGGCGCATAATGTCACGCAGGACGCGTCCTGGCGTCAGCCCTGTATCCGAGATGAGTCCCAGACGATAACGGTCGCTCAGCCTCGGTAAGACAGCCCTGACGCCAGTCACGGGCTGAGGTTCATCACCATTCAGATATACACTCTCGATCCTCTCCCCCAATTCGTGTGCAGCTCCGCTTGGCACACGAACGTCGAGATGGCCCAAGAGTTCCTCCAACCAGCGCTCAATTGGAATAGACTGCTGTTGGTCACGCCAAACCTGGTTCCAGACGGACCTGGCGTGACTGTAAGCAGCATCCAGTTCATCCATTGTCCGTGGCTGGTCATGTTGTTCCAGTGCCTCTCCCAGGAGCGCCAGGCGCTCGTCGCGGGCGTAGGCGTTCTGGTAAAGCGTACCCCAGAAGTCGAACGTCACAGCTTGCAATGGTATGCAGTCCTCAGTTGGTCGCCGGTTGGACGTGTGCAGAAACGCATGCCCATTCTCTAGATCGGTTTCTCAATCTGCAGTGCAGGAACTTTCATGATACGCACCTAATCTCGATTCCCTGCTTGCCGGAGCTATCTTATCGTAGCCCTAGATCGTTGTCAAGCAACTGCGATGGATGTATAATCGGCGTCAGGGTCAAAACCAGCTGGACGGTTCATCGATAGCGGGGGTGCAGCCTTTATCTCACTGGCTGTAAGAGGATATGCCATGAAAAACCGCCGAGTCGCCGAGATATTCGAAGTTATGGCTGACCTGCTTGACATCCAGGGCGCCAACTACCACCGTGTTATGGCCTATCGCCGGGCCGCCGAGAATATCGCTGCACTGGGCCGGCCGTTGGAGGAAGTGTGGCGTAGCGGCAAGCTAGAAACCATACCGGGCATTGGCGCTACACTCGCAGCAAAGATCGACGAGTTGATGCGCACTGGCGAATTAGAAGCGTACCAGGAACTGCAAACGCAGGTGCCAGCAGGTGTTGTGGAAATGCTCCGGATACCTGGAATTGGCCCTAAGAGCGCCTCCAAGTTCTGGAAGGAGCTCGAGATTGAAAGTATCGAGGCGCTGGGCCGGGCGGCGGAAGCCGGACGACTACGTGAACTCCATGGCTTCGGCGCGAAGACCGAGCAAAACATCCTGGATGGTATAGAGTCGCTAGGTCAGCGAACCGGCAGGACGCGTCTGGGTGATGCCTGGCCCTTGGCAGATAGGATGCTGACCGTCCTGGCAGAGGTCCCAGGTGTGATCCGGGCGGCTCCGGCGGGAAGCTTGCGCCGAATGCGGGAGACTGTCGGTGACCTCGATCTCCTCGTTGCCTCGGAAGATCCTTTGCCTGTGATGAAGTGCTTCCGACAGTTGCCTCAGGTCAAGGAGGTACTGCTCAGCGGGCACACGAAGACCTCTGTCCGAACCCAGAAGGGTCTTCAAGTCGATCTGCGTGTGCTAGAACCACAGCGTTGGGGAACGGCTCTCCAATACTTCACCGGCAGCCAGGCTCACAACATCCGTCTGCGTGGGCTGGCGCTCGAGCAAGGGCTTTCTCTTAGCGAATACGCCCTCAAGCGGGAGGATGGCAGCGAGATCCGCTGCGACAGCGAAGACAAGCTGTATAGAACCCTGGGGCTGCCGTTCATCCCCCCGGAGCTACGAGAGGACCGAGGAGAAATCAGTGCAGCGCAAGAAGAGCGGCTCCCTGATCTGATCGAGTTGGAGGATTTGCGTGGTGATTTCCAGTTTCACACCACGTGGTCAGATGGGCACCACAGCTTGCTCGAGATGGCCCGGGCCGCGCAGTCCCTCGGCCTCGAGTATGCTCTAGTCACCGATCACTCCTATGGCCTGGGTATTGCCCGGGGGCTTGACGCCGATCGCCTAAGAGAACAGCAGGCTGAGGTCGCGGCGGTCAATGAGCAACTGGAGGGGCGCTTCCGCCTCCTGGCCGGGATCGAGGTTGAGGTCAGAGGCAATGGTGACCTCGACTTGCCCAATCAGTTGCTGGCGGGTCTGGATGTCGTTGTCGCCGCTGTCCACGGCGGGTTGCGCCAGAGCCAGGAACGACTGACGGCTCGTATGATGCAAGCGATCCATAATCCCCACGTCGACATCATTGCCCATCCTACGGGTCGGCTAATCGGCGAGCGCCCGGGCGGGGATTTCGATATGGAGGCTATCTTCCACGCTGCGGCCGAGACAGGGACTGCCCTGGAGATCAATGCCCACCCGGCCCGGCTCGACCTGAACGATGTACACGCCAGACGCGCCGCTGAATTGGGAGTGAACCTGGTCATCAGCTCGGACGCTCACGACGTTACCGATTTCGCTTTGCTCCGTTTTGGGGTTGCAGCAGCCCGACGCGGCTGGATCACGGCCCCGAATGTGCTGAACACCCGTCCATTGGAAAGCTTGCTGAGCTGGGCTTCACGGAGTGAGCATTCGTAGGAATCCTGGAGCGCTCGATGCGCTTAGGAGGTGTCTCTCAATGGGAACAAGACTGGCTCGTCGACTGCTGTCCCTCCACATCGGGCTGATCCTCCTTCTTTCGTTGGGTGGTCAGGTGGCTGCCGATGAGCCGCTACCCCACAACCAGATCTTTCTCTGGTCGTCCCAGGGTCCGGTACCAGTCGACCGAGCGACTGAGACCCCGGCCAGCAAAGCGGGTGGCGCTCGCCCCGAACGCCTCCTATTGGAGTTGCTCGAGGGCCCGACTGCCGAAGAGATGGAGCAGGGACTGATAACGGCTATCCCCAACGGCACGGTGCTCGTCGAGCTTGTGAACCAATCGGACGGTACGGTAATTGTCCGCTTGGAGATACCGTTTGACGAACTGAACGGTTTGAACCACAAAGCGTTCGAGATCATCGTCAACCAGATCGGAGACACGCTGAGATCTCTTGACTGGCGCGATTTGCGGATCGAGGTCAAGAACCTGGAAGGCAGTTTCGTGCCCCTGGCCAACTATCTGCCGGAGATCTCCATCTCCCACAAGCAGACGGTCTCGGGGAGCTCTTCTATGGCGACTGCTCACTCCGCACAGGCTCCTGCCCAGGGTCAGGGTCAGCCCGCGGGTGCGCTGAGCGGTAAGACGATCTACGTCAGTGCTGGGCACGGTTGGGAGTGGGACTACGATGGTCGCTGCGGGTACGCGCGGTGGAAGACCCAACGTCCACCCTATCCCAGCCAGTCTTCGTACGCTGGCCCCATCATTGAGGACCACAACAACGCTGAGGCAGTGAACCAATACTTGCTCCAGTATCTGTGGAACGCCGGTGCGATGGTCTGGCCAACTCGCGAGCGGGACTTGAATGCGGCCGAGGTTATCGTCGACAACGATGCCTTGGCACCGGGCACAGACTACACAGAGACTGGTGCATGGTCGACGACCAGCGCTGCTGGCACCGGTCACGACGGGACCCGGTACCGCTGGACCAATACGGTCACCGGAAACCCATCGGCAGCCGCTACATGGCACGCCTCTCTGCCCGGCGACGGGCGATATGCCGTCTATGCCTGGTTCCGGCCGGGGAGCAATCGCGCACAGCAAGCTCACTATGTGGTGGACCACGCCGGGGGGAACACGACGGTCATCGTCAACCAGCGAACTCACGGCGACACATGGCACTACCTCGGCACCTATGGTTTTCTGGCCGAAAGAACGGCCCGCGTTACGCTGACCAACCAGTCGAACAGTACTAACCAGGCCGTCATCGCCGACGCCATCCGCTTCGGTGGCGGTACACTGGATGATCTGACTGGTATCGCCACAGGGGCAGAATACCCTCCCGGCAAGCCTTGGTGGGAAGTAGCCTCCTTCTACTATACGCAGAGGATGGGGATGGACGCGGCCTACGGTGACGTGACGGCGCGCCCGACCTACGCCCGATGGGAACAGGCGGGCACCGGGGACGATGCCGTCTATATCTCTTGGCACACGAATGGGTACAACGGCTCGGCGCGTGGTACCGAGACCTATGCACACAACGGTACCGGCGAACCCCGAACCGCGGGCAGCCTGGAGCTCCGACACGCTATCCACTCGGAGATCGTCCACGACATTCGAGTGGGATGGGACAAGGACTGGATCGACCGTGGAGAGAAGCTCGCCAACCTCGGTGAGCTGCGCGAGCTATGGGACGAAGATCCGTCCGCCAGAATGCCCGGTGCCTTGACCGAGATTGCTTTTCACGACAACCCGGCGGACACCGATGCGCTCAAGGATCCGGCCTTCAATCTGCTCGCTGCCCGCGCCCTCTATCAGGGGATCGTAAAGTACTTCGAGCAGAGGGACGGCATCGACCTGGCTCTCCTGCCGGAGCCCCCAACCGATCTGAGAGTGCAGAACGTGGGTGATGGAGCAGTACAGGTCTCGTGGGAGTCCTCCCCCACGGATGGGCAAGGGCTCCGAGGAGACTCGCCGACCGCCTACCGGGTCTACACCAGCCCAAACGGTGTGGGATGGTCGGACGGGAAGCTGGTCACCGGTAGTACAAGTACCACCCTAACCGGGCTAGCCAAGGGCGAACTCATCTATGTGCGGGTCACGGCCGTCAATGGAGGCGGCGAGTCGTTCTCCACAGAGACCCTCGCCGCTCGCGCAGGCGATCAGACCGGGGTTCTGTTAGTAAACGGCTTTGACCGGCTCAACAACACGATGCTGGTCACCGAGAATGACCCGGTGGAGGGCTACAACAAGCGCATGCTTCTAGATCAGATGAACCGCTACGACTACGTGATTCAGCACGCAGAGGCGATCCCTTACCCTTTTGACAGTGCCAGTAACGAATCTGTGGAGTCCGACCGAATATCGCTGGATAGCTATCGATTGGTGGATTGGATTCTTGGTCAAGAATCTTACGACGACAAGACCTTGAGCGACAAAGAACAAAGGGTGCTGAGGCGTCATCTCGACGGGGGAGGCGCTCTCTTCGTCAGTGGGTCGGAAATCGGCTGGGACCTCGACAATCTGGGGGGCACCGATGACAAGGAGTTCTTCGAGGGCTATCTGCGAGCAAACTACGTCAGTGACGACGCAGGTACCTTTGAAGTAGAACCCGTTGCAGGATCCATCTTCGACGGGCTCGGTTCTTTCCGCTTCGATACCTCGGGGATGTATCTACCGGAGTATCCGGATCGGCTTAGTGTATCCTCCGGATCTACCGAGGCTTTGCACTATCGTGGGGGCGATGGCGGTACCGCAGCGATCCAATACGCGGACGGCTGCGAGCGGGTCGTGACCTTTGGGTTTCCCTTCGAGACAATCGGCCCAGAGAAGCGTTCTGCCGTGATGCAGCGGGTCCTGGGTTTCTTGGACGAGTGCCTCCACGCTCCGAGTGAGGCCACCATCGAGACGCCTGCAGACGGAACCGCCCATAGGACGGCCCCTGCCTTCAGCGGTAACGCACAGGACTATGGTAATGGACTGCAGCGTGTCGAGGTCCAAGTAGTAAGGGAGAGCGACGGTCACTTCTGGACAGGAAGCAGCTGGCAGTCAAGGACAGCCTGGGTTTTGGCACAGGGACTGTCGAGTTGGTCGTACGCTCTGCCGGCTCTAGCAGACGGTTCTTACCTTCTGAAGGCCCGCGCTTGTGGTTCGGATGATACGTGTACCCCAACCCCAGACCAGGCCTCGTTCACCGTGGACACCGTAGCCCCACCCCCCACCACCCTCATCTCGCCCACTGGGGGAGTCACGCTGAAAGCCGTCGCGGTAGAGCTCCGCTGGCAGCCGATAGAGCAGGATGACGGATCAGAAATCGGCTATGAAGTGAGAGTCGATGAGCAGGTTTACAGAACTGTCGAGTCAACCTATGTAGCCTGGGTAGCGGGCTCCGGTTCCCACTCCTGGGGCGTCCGGGTCGTCGACAAAGCCGGGAACGCCTCCGACCTGGTGCAAGACAGATTCTCTCTCACACAGGTCCATTTCTGGCTGCCACTTCTGCTGCGCGATTTCGACCGTTGAGGTCTGAAAGGCAGCGAAGGAGGAAGGAGACTACCATGCCGAGTGACAATTGGATGGAGGAGACCGTACCCAGTCCTCGCGCTGAAAGATCAAGAGACGCAAACGATACGGACCAGGTTTCCGTGAGGCAAATCCCAGCTCGCGTCTGGTTCTTTGCCATTGTCGCTGGAATTCTCCTGTTTGCTCTTTTCAGTCTTTGGGGACTCTATCTCTTCCAAGGGAGCTTCGGTGGCGGGGTCCCGACTCCGACCGCCATCATCTGGACGGCAATGCCGACATCTGTTCCCGCCGCCAGTCCGACGCCAACGCCGACCCATACTCCGGCAGGCGAGGTTCTCCCAGGGGCTACGCCCACGCCATCAAAGGACATCTCCATTGGAGGGTACGTCCAGGTTACGGGTACGGGCGACTATGGCCTCAGTCTGCGCGAGGGGCCGGGCGCCAACTACGCCCGTGTGGACGTTGCCCAAGAGGGAGAGGTGTTTATCGTCGTCGAGGGACCACAGACGGCCGGCGACTCCCCCTGGTGGAGAGTCCGCGATCCTGAGAACGAGGAGCGGTTCTGGTGGGCCATCGGCAATTATCTGCAGCCGATCGAGCACCCGTAGGAGATTCAGCGAGGGATGCAACCAAAGAACGGCTGGCGAGTCAGCAGCTTGGATCTGCGTACTACACGAAAAACGCTACTTCAGGGTGAGAAGCCCGTCCGCCAGCGCTGGTGAACGGGCAATTCGAAGATGCAGAGGCCGCTTTTCCCTCATCGACACATTAGGTAGACAATCAATGCCCATTCAACACAGCGAAACGGTATCCCAAGACGCAGCCAGACGCGCTGAGCAACTCCAAGACCAGATCCGCGCCCATAACCATCGATACTACGTCCTGAACGCGCCAACCATCAGTGACGCTGAGTACGATGCTTTGCTGGTCGAGTTGCAGAAACTGGAAGAGCGCCATCCGGAACTTGCTACCCCTGATTCCCCCACTCAGCGAGTGGGGACCGAGCCTGCAGAGGCATTCGGCAAGGTCGAGCACTCCACCCCTATCCTCAGCCTCGACAAAGCATCCAATGCAGAAGAAATCTGGAAATGGTGGGAGCGAGTCAGCAAGGAATTGCCGCCGGACGCTGACGATCCAGCATGGGTCGTGGAGCCGAAGCTAGATGGCCTGACTGTGGTGCTCCACTATGAGGATGGGCTCTTCATCCGGGGCGCTACACGGGGGGACGGGTATGTTGGAGAAGACGTCACCACCAATCTGCGCACTGTGCCAACCCTGCCGCTCCATATCCCGATACCCCTTAGCTCTGACATCGACAGTGGTGGGGAACGAGAATCGAATCGATCACAGATAAGCATTCCTGGTCGGCTGGTGGTGCGCGGCGAAGCAATTATGTTGATCGAGGACTTCGAGAGGCTCAACGAGCGAGAGGTTGCGGCAAAAAGTAAGCCCTTCGCGAATCCGCGCAACGCCGCAGCGGGGAGTCTGCGGCAACTCGATCCCAGCATCACCGCCGAACGACCACTCACGATGCTGGCCTATGCGATCGTGGATGCTGACGGAGCCGTGCCAGACACCCAATGGGAAACTCTCGCTTATCTACGTGAGCTCGGATTCGGCGTTCCGGACCCGGTGGCGCGTTTCGAGTCAATCGAGGACCTCATCGTCTACTGCCAGGGCTGGATCGAGAAACGGGACCAAATGCCCTACGAGGTGGATGGGCTCGTCATCAAAGTCGACCGACTGGCGACAAGGGAGGCTATGGGAGTGGTGGGACGGGCCCCGCGTGGAGCAGTCGCTTTCAAATTCCCCGGGCGGGAGGCCACAACGGAGCTCCTCGACATCGGTGTTAACGTGGGGCGCACTGGTGCCCTGGTACCGTATGCTGTCCTCGCGCCGGTCGAAGTCGGCGGGGTGACCATCCGGAAGGCTACATTGCACAACTTCGAGGATATGCGACGCAAGGACATTCGCATCGGCGATCGCGTCATCGTGCGCCGGGCCGGTGACGTCATCCCCTACGTCGTTGGGCCGGTAGTCGAGGATCGAGCGGGAGATGAAAGCGTCTACCAGACCCCCCAGGTGTGTCCTTCCTGCGGAGAGCCGGTGGTTTCGCCAGCGGGTCAGATCGCGGTCAATTGCATCAACGTGGAATGCCCGGAACAGCGCGTTCAACGCATCAGTCACTTCGTCGGAGTTATGGACATAGACGGAATGGGCGAACGTACCGCCGAGCTCCTGGTTGACAGGGGATTGATACGAACTGCCGCTGACCTCTACAGCCTCAACCGTGAAGAGCTGCTCGCGCTGGAAGGGTTCGCAGAGAAGAGCACCGAAAACCTCTTGGTGGCGATCGAAGCGGCAAGGGAACGCCCGTTGGCGCAGGTCATTGCCGCCCTGGGTATACCGGGCGTCGGCGGCATTGTATCCCGGACGCTGTCCCGGCATTACAGCACGATCCACGAGCTGCGTCAAGCGGAAATGGAGGAGCTGGAGGCGATCGAGGGCATTGGTCCTCATACCGCCGAGGCCATTGTGACGTGGTTCGGTCGGCGAAAGAACCGCGCATTCGTGGAGAAACTGGATAGGGTCGGGGTCAACCTGGAGGGAGAAGGCCGTGTCCAGCCCGCCGCCGGCCCATTGGAGAACACAACCTTCGTCATTAGCGGCACACTCTCCCAGCCACGCCGTGAGATTGCCACCCTGATCGAGGACCACGGTGGCAAGGTGACGAGCAGCGTCAGTCGAAATACAGACTTCCTTGTCGTCGGGGATTCCCCCGGCAGAACGAAGGTGCGCCGTGCCCGTCAGTTGGGAACGCCGGTGATTGACGAAGAGCAGCTGCGCGCTATGACCGACGCGAAAAACGGCACCCCCGACCCGCCCGCACAGCAGGTCTGAAATCTATCGTGTTGCCTCAACCGTCTCGCGTGCTGCTGTACAAGCTGTTCTCACCACAATGCGCACGTCTTGAGGAGAGAAGCCAACAGAATGAGTGAAGTGTTTCTGAGAAAAGGTCGCGCCACTCCGGTGCTACGACGCCATCCCTGGATATTCTCCGGCTCGATCGACTCCGTCGCGGGTGATCCTGACGACGGGTGCATCGTTGACGTGTACGACGCCGGACACAATTGGTTGGCCCGAGGATATATCAATCGGAAGTCCCAGATAACCGTCAGACTCCTGACTTGGCAAAGGGACGAGGTCGTCAACCGCGCGTTCTGGCGCCGCCATCTCGAACGCTGCATCACTGCCCGCGAAGCGCTGGCGCAGAACCCCAAGATCACGGCCTACCGACTCGTGCATGCGGAATCCGACTACCTGCCAGGACTGATTGTGGATCGTTATGACGATTGGCTCGTTGTCCAATTCCTTACACTGGGCATGGACAGGCGGCGCGACGAAATCCTGGACTTGCTGGTGAACCTGCTCGAGCCGGCCGGCATCTACGAGCGGTCTGACGTCGATGTGCGGGAGAAAGAAGGGCTCAAGCAACGGACCGGCTTACTCTGGGGCGACGAACCGCCCTATCGGATCGAGATCATTGAGAATGGTCACCGGTTCTTGGTCAATGTCCGAGAGGGGCACAAGACAGGCTTCTATCTCGACCAGCGCGAGAACCGAGCCCAACTGGCTCCTTTTTGCAGCGATCTCGACACCGACGTGTTGGACGCCTTCGCCTACAGCGGCGCTTTCAGCGTCTATGCCACGGCAGGTGGGGCATCGCGACTGACTTTGGTCGACAGCTCAGGGCCAGCGCTTGAGCTTGCGCGGCAGAACTTGGCGCTCAATGGGCACATCAACGCTCAGGCGACAGACTACGTGGAAGGAGATGTCTTCAGCGTTCTGCGTGCCTACCGCGCTGAAGAACGGCGCTTCGACGTAATCGTGCTCGATCCGCCAAAATTCGCTCATACGAGGCGCGAGGTTGAGCGCGCTTCGCGAGCATACAAGGATATCAACCTGCTTGCGTTTCAGCTCCTGCGGCCCGGTGGTGTGCTTTTCACCTTCTCTTGTTCCGGTCGGGTCTCTGCCGACTTGTTTCAGAAGATCGTTTTCGGCGCCCTCGCCGACACAAACCGGCAGGGTCAGATCATCGCTCAGTTGACGCAAGGCGCGGATCATCCCGTAGCGCTGACGTTTCCCGAGGGCGCTTATCTCAAAGGGATGATCTGCCGAGTATGGTAATCCGAGCTACATGAGGAGGCCTGGATGCTAGACTTACCTCCCGAATATCTTGACGTCATCGTCAAGCTTGTCCTCTCGCTACTGGCGCTCGCTCTAACCATGGTCGCCAACCGCTTGCTGCGGGGCGTGCTGAAGGCACGGTTCAGAGACACCCCACACGCACACACCGTCTTCATGCTCGTCCGCAATGCCGTCTTCCTTCTCGGCGCCAGCGTCATTCTACTCATCTGGCTCGGTTTCGGCAGCAACTTTACCGTGGCGATGGGTATCCTGGGTGCCGGGATAGCCTTCGCGTCTCAGGAGACCATCGGGTCCTTCGCCGGATATCTGAACATCGTCACCGGGAACCTCTACCGCATCGGAGACCGGATACGGATCGGAGCCGTCACCGGCGACGTGCTCGACATCAGTATGCTGCGAACCACGGTAATGGAGATTGGCGAATGGATCCAGGCCGAGCAACATACCGGACGCATCGTAACCATCGCCAACCGGGCTGTCTTCTCCGATCCGGTTTTTAACTACACGCAACGCTGGGGCTACCTCTGGGATGAGATCACTGTCCCCGTCACCTACGAGAGTGATTGGCAACGGGCCCAGGAGATCATGCTCGATCACGCCGAAGACTATACTGCCCACTTGCAGGAGCAAGCTCACATTGACCTGCGCGAGCTGACGAAACGGTATCCCATCTACGAGGAGACAGTGGCACCTCAGCTCTACCTCACGATGACTGACAACTGGATCGAGATAACCCTGCGCTACGTCGTCGACGCCCGCGAGCGCCGTAAGGTTACGGCAGAGCTCCACCGAGAGCTGCTTGAGCATTTTCAGGATGAACCGGACGTTACCGTCGCCTCCGCAACGTTCGAGATTGTGGGCTTCCCCCCGCTCAGCGGCGAGGTTGAGACATCCAATGGTTGACGCCCGAACAGACTGTCCCTCCAAGTCGTGCGGAAGCCGAAACACAATCTGTGGCCGACGTGCCCACATCCCGAATCCACATCGGGATGACAGAGTTGAGGCTCGCTGCTGCCAAAGTCGTTGAATCTGTCGTGCCCGCCGCTGCGGACCTTCCCACGTTCTTTTGTGCTTTCGTGTTCTTTGATATAGAATGGCTGTTACAGAGCATCCTCAATTCTGAATCTGCGCATCGAGGGAGATGGGCATGATTATGAGAACCATCACGGGTCTAATGGCTATCTCCGCTCGCACGGTCTCTGAAGCAGCCGGTCATGATTTCGTCACCGCGGAAGTCATCGAAGGGGCAGGACTGCGGCGGCTTGGCCAGGCTATGATCTACTACGGCAAGCACACAGGGAAAGCTAACTTCGAGCGAGCTGTTCTCAGTGGATTCAGACCAGGCCTCTAGCATACTGAGAAAAGACTGCCTAGCTTCTTAGGAGGCTGACACAATGGAATTCACAGATATCTTCTGGATCTTCCTCATCGGCGCGTCGATCCTGCCGGCCATTCGGCAGAAGCTGCTCGATATGGCCCGTCTGCGAAAGCTCCGCCAGCTGGAGCGCAAACGGGAGTCTCGCGTCATCACGCTAATCCATCGACAAGAGACGATGGCCTTCCTGGGCATTCCCCTCTTCCGTTACATCGACATTGATGATTCCGAGCAGATCTTGCGCGCGATCCGGATGACCGATCCCGATTTGCCGATTGACCTCATTCTGCATACGCCCGGTGGGCTCGTCTTGGCCGCGGAGCAGATCGCATATGCGTTGTGTGCTCATGGTGGGGATGTGACTGTTTTCGTCCCCCACTATGCGATGTCGGGCGGGACGCTGATCGCCCTCGCGGCTGACCAAATCGTCATGGACGACAACGCTGTGTTGGGACCGGTCGATCCGCAGCTACAGAACATGCCAGCGGCATCTATTCTCAATGCGGTGAGCAAGAAGGACACCAACGAACTGGACGATGAGACCCTGATCCTCGCCGATGTCGGAGAGAAAGCCATCAAACAGGTCAAGGAGACAGTTGTCCGGATTGTCACCAACCGCGCAGATCGAGACACAGCAGAGAGACTGGCTGACACCCTGGCGACCGGTACCTGGACACACGACTACCCCATTACAGTAAGAGAAGCGAGAGAGCTCGGGATGCCGGTGAGCGTCGACGTCCCGGAGGAGGTCTACGATCTGATGGACCTCTATCCCCAGACGTCGCAGCGGCGTCCGTCCGTACAGTACGTCCCGATGCCCTACCGAGGTGATGAAGGACCTCCATCATCCTCCCACAGGGATTAGCGCAGGGTCGGCGATTCCCAATTGGGATCGCTGCCCAGATCGACCGTTCGGACGTCGTCACCACACGAGGAGGTGATTCCGGAAGGAAAACTTGGCAAGTCACTGGGTATCCATCTGGCTTGACGCACTAACTCAAGGAGGCAAACGGTATGATCCGAGATGTTGCCATCGTGGGAGCAGGATGGAGTGGCTTCCGCTCCATCACACCTGATGTCTCGTACAAGGAGTTGATGTACGAAGCTGCAGTTCATGCCTACGAAGATGCAGGCATTGATCCCCGCCGCGACGTGGACAGCTTCGTCACCGTCGGGGAGGACTACAACGAGGGCATCAGCATCTTCGACGAGTATGTGCCCGATCAACTGGGTGCCCTTCACCGCCCTGTGCAGACCATTGCTGGCGAGGGCATCCATGGACTGGCAGCCGCCGTGATGCAGATTCTCACCGGTCAGTTTGACGTCGTCGTCGTGGAGGCACACAGCAAGGCCTCCAACATCCTGACGCTCCCCTACATTCTTGCCTTCGCAATGGATCCCGTATTCAACCGTCCCTTGAAGGCACACCCGTACTTCATCCCTGGAATGGAAATGCTACGGTATCTGGCCGAGACAGCAGCGACCCACGAGGCATGCGCCGCCGTCGTTGCCAAGAACCGGAGCAACGCCCTCCTTAACCCGCTGGGCGCATTCGGGGTCACAATCTCGGTCGATGACGTGCTCTCCTCCCAACCGATCGCCGAGCCGCTCACTCGCCTGGAGTGCGCGGATCACAGCGATGGATCCATCGTCTTTGTCCTCGCCTCTGGCAAGACAGCCCGCGTTCTCACCGACACTCCTATCTGGGTGCGAGGCGTCGGCTGGGCAAACGACACCTTCTGGCTGGAGAGTCGCCCTTGGGGCGACGCGCGCTACGCGCGTGCTGCCGGCGAGATGGCCTTCCGGACAGCCGGGATCAAGAGTCCGTCGAAGGAGATCGATTTTGCCGAGATCGACGACACCTTCGCTTATAAAGAGCTACAGCACCTCGAGGCCCTAGGCCTCTGCCCACCAGGAGCTGCGGGTGGATGGACCTTGGAGGGCGTCACCGAGGTCACCGGCAGGCTCCCGGTCAATCCCTCCGGTGGTGCACTGGGTGAGGGGAACTTACTTGACGCCACCGGTCTTGCTCGCACGCTTGAGGTGGTCCTCCAACTCCGAGGTGAGGCCGGTGAGAGACAGATCGAAGGCGCCGAGGTTGGAATGGCCTTTGGCTGGCGCGGCGTGCCCACCACTGGTGGTGCGGCCGTCGTCCTGAGCAACTAGGAGGCGCACGATGAATGGAAATCGCGTTGCTGTCGTTGGCGCAGGAATGACCAAGTTCGTCCGTCGTGCCCAGGAGACGGCCAAAGAGCTCTCGTGGGAGGCTGCCCATCTGGCGCTTGAATCGTGCGAGATGAGCATTGATGACATCGACGCCGTCGTGATCGGTACAGCACCGGACGCGTTCGATGGCGTGCACATGAAGAGCGAGTACCTGTCCGATGGCTGTGGGGGTTGGGGCAAGCCCGTCATCCGCGGCTACGTCGGCGGGGGGACCGGCGTCTTCGCCGCTCTTCAAGGATGGTATCATGTGGCAAGTGGCCTCTTCGACACCGTCCTCGTGGTATGTGAGGAGAAGATGTCCTCCTGTCAGCCGCATCCCCAGGCTGCATTCCTGACCATCTTCGACCACACCACAGAGCGCCCACTGAAGCCAAATCTACTCTGGATTTTTGCTCTGGAGATGAACGCTTACATGAGCCGCTACGGGCTCAGCAAGCGGGACATTGCCACAGTGTCGGTGAAGAACAAGCGTAATGCAGTTCATCATCCCGCAGCCCTGCTGGGCGATCCCGACATCACTGTCGATGACGTGCTCAACTCCCCCGTTCTGGCGTGGCCTGTCCAGCGCTTGGACGTCAGCCCGGTGACGGATGGCGCAGTCGCGCTTGTGATGAGCGCCAATCACGTCGCTCGCCGAGTAACCGACAAACCAGTCTGGGTGGAGGGCGTCGGGTGGAACCTGGACACGGCCTACTGGACCAATCGCGATCTTTCCTACCCGGTCTACGTCGAGGAAGCAGCGCGGATGGCGTACGAGATGGCCGGGATCACGGAGCCACGGAAGCAGATCCACATCGCGGAGCCGTACGACCCCTTCGACTACAAGGAGTTGCACCATCTGGAAGGGTTGATGCTCTTCGAGCGAGGTGAAGCCCCCAGAGCCGCGGCGGATGGTGTGACACAGCGAGACGGCGATCTACCTGTCTGTCCTTCGGGAGGGCTGCTTGGAGTTGGTAACCCGATCGCCGCTGCGGGCCTAATGAAGGTCGCCGAGATCTTCTGGCAGCTTCGCGGAGAGGCTGGGGCTCGCCAGGTGCCTGGCAGCCCGAGAAGGGGCCTAGCACAGGCTTGGGGCGACCTCATGCAAGTCGGTACCGTGATCGTGATGGGGATCTAGGGGCGAATTAAGTTGGCGCCCCCTCTAGGGAGCAGTAGAAACAAGTCCCCGTCTTCACCAAGTGAGGAGAGAGGATATGAAAGAGTTCGTGTACGACAGCGTATATCTTCGTCGCGAAGATTTTGAGGAGGGGCGCGTCCTCTTCGAGACGTGGGATCCAAACGCGCGGTACGCCTGGGACGCGGGCGTGGCCATCAGTCGCTATCTTCAGGAACTGAGAGCGGGTCGACTGATTGGGAGGAGCTGTCCTGAATGCAATCGCGTCCTGATCCCGCCACGGATGTTCTGTGAGTCCTGTTTCTATCCTACTGATAGGTGGGTTCCTCTGGAGGACACTGGGACCGTGCTCACATTCTCGAGATGCTATGTCACCTGGGATATGGTCAAGCTGGAGAAGCCTCAGATCCCTGCCGTTGTCGAGATCGACGGAGCCTCACAGGGAATGGGCATTATGCATATGCTCGGAGAAGTCGATCCGGATACGGTCGCCATCGGCATGCGCGTCGGGGCCGTCTGGAAACCTCCGGAGGAACGCGTTGGCTCGGTAAACGACATCGCCTACTTCAGGCCGCTGGAGGACTAGAGGAGGACGACAATGAGCTTGCTGCACCGGATTCAGCACGCAGATGATATGTTCAACTGGCATGGGGACATGCCCACGGAAGGCCGTTATACGGTAGGGATCGCTGGCGAAAAGTTCTTCCGTGAGATCAAGGACAACGGTAAGTTCCTTGCCACCGTCTGCCTGGACTGCGATATCACGTATATGCCGCCACGCCTGTACTGCGAGCAATGCTTTGCCCAGCTAGACGAGTGGCTGGAGGTCGACCCCCTAGGCCACGTGCATACCTTCACTGTTGTCCATCATAACCTGGATGAGGAGCTGCTCCCGGACCCTCAGATCATAGCCTTCATCACGTTGGACGACACTGACGGTGGGCTTGTCCACTATTTGGGCGAGGTCGAAGCAGACGAGGTCTATCTTGGGATGCCAGTCGAGGCTGTCTTCAAGAGCGAGGACGAGCGCGAGGGAAGCATCACCGACATAGAGTATTTCCGCCCCGTCTAGGCCGATGGAATTCAGGCAGGTTGACGGCCGATCTGTGGATCATCAGCGGCTACCGGTGGACGACCGGATAGTGCCAATCGAAGAACCTGCTGGCAACCGGGAACCGGGCCATTCGTCGGTCGGCCAACCTGCCGCACTCGGATAATGAGCGCACCACTACGCCGGATGTCGGACGGGATCAGCGAGACCTACGATCGCATCCGAGCTTCGGAAACGCTCGTTATGCTCACGATGGCTCTATTGGTGGGAGTCGGGGCCGGGTACGGAGCCGTGGCTTTCCGCTGGCTCATCGACAACGCTAACATCTTCTTCTTCGACACGCTGGGAAACTGGCTCGGCTTCTTAGGTCGCTACTACGTTGTAATTGTGCCTGCTCTTGGGGGTCTCGTGGTTGGTCTACTGGTCCAGTTTACGAGTCCCGAGGCACGGGGCCCGGGCGTGTCCAGCGTGATGGAAGCCCTCGCGCTGCGCGACGGACGCGTCCGACCCAGTGTGATCGCAGTCAAGCCCTTCGCTACTTCGATCACACTGGGCAGCGGTGGGTCAGCAGGACGAGAAGGTCCTATCGTCCAGATCGGGGCTGCCATCGGTTCCGCATTGAGCCAGCTGGCCCGTCTCTCCGATGAAAGAACGAAGAACCTCGTGGCCGCCGGTGCCGCTGCGGGCATCGCTGCTACTTTCAACGCTCCGCTGGCGGGAGTCATGTTCGCCCTTGAAGTCCTTCTGGCCCGCTTCGGGCTGGTTCCGTTCACCAGTGTGGTGGTTGCCGCTGTCATTGCCAGCGTCATCGGTCACGCTCACTTCGGCGATGCACCTGCCTTTGCCGTGCCCGCTTCGGCGGCGCCCGGCGCTTGGGATCTGCCAGTCTACGCCCTGCTGGGCATCGCAGCCGCTCTCGTCGGCGTGGGCTTCGTTCGCACCCTTTACTGGGTTGATGAATCCTTTGAGAATTTGGCATTCCCGCCGTTCCTGAAGCCGGCGGTCGGGGGATTGATCGTAGGCATCGCTGGACTCTGGTTTCCGGAAGTATTCGGGGTCGGTTATGATTCGATAGAGGCAGTGCTCTTCAACCAACTAGGGCTGATCTCCCTCGCGACCCTCGGAACCTTGAAGATCCTTGCTACGTCTGCCACCATCGGTTCCGGCGGTTCCGGAGGGATCTTCGCACCTTGTCTATTCTTGGGAGCGATGCTGGGAGGCATCTTCGGACAGCTTGTCCATCGAGCGACGCCAGCAAGCTCTTTGCCATCCGCCTACGTTCTGGTCGGCATGTCGGCCGTATTCGGTGCCGCTAGCCGGGCTCCGATCACGGCCATTCTGACGCTCTTTGAGATGACCCGGGACTACAACGCCATCCTACCCTTGATGCTCTCCACGGTCATCAGCACCATTGTCGCCCGTCGGTTGTTCGACGAGAGTATATACACGGTGAAGCTGAGCCGGCGCGGCATCGATGTCGACGCGGGCAGGGATCTCAGTTTGATGAGCATGATCCTTGTCAAGGAGGCGATGACGCCGATCGAGGAGATGACGACGGTGACCCCGACCACATCGCTGACTGAGCTAGCACGGATCTTCGACGAGACACACTTCCACGGTCTGGCCGTGATCGACCAGAACAATCGGCTGCTAGGCGTGGTGAACCTGAGTGACCTGGAACATGCTCAGGCACAGCAGCGCATGAGCGGAGAGGTTCGCGATATCTACAGCAGCAAAGTCCGCACTGTCTTTCCTGACGACACCTTGAAGGGAGCCCTCCGTCATTTTGGGGCCTTGGACATGGGGCGCATACCGGTCGTAGACCGCAAGGATCCGGAGCGGGTTCTCGGTATGCTCCGTCGTGGGGATATCGTCCGCGCCTACTCCCACGCCCATATGAACGAGCAGGCCCGCCTCGCCCGCATAGACGGGGCCAGGCTTGAACATCGCACCGGGGAAAACGTGCTGGAGCTCAGGCTCCAAGACAGCCACCGCGCAGTGGGTACGATAGTACAGGATCTGGACCTCCCTTCCCAGACCCTCCTGGCCTCCATCCGCCGCGGTGACCGAGTACTTATCCCCCGCGGCGATACCCGCCTTCAGGTGGGGGACATCGTCGTAGCCCTGGTCCCGAAGGATGGGGAAACTACTCTCCGGAGCCGACTGATCGGTCGGGAGGAACACCATCCGAAGAACAGCCCAGAAAACCGTTGATTCCTTGGGCCGGCATGCGGAAGAGCACTGACCCACTTATCGATTATATCTATTGTCAATGCACCTGAAAGGAGTATCGCCCCCAACAATGACAAGCACGAATACTGGACAAACTCGGCCCGCTCTCATCGTCCATGGCGGCGCTTGGCAAATCCCCGAGGAAATGCATCCGGACAGCATCCGCGGTTGTCGCGTTTCTGCCCGGATAGGTTGGGACATCCTCAAGACCGGAGGATCGGCTCTTGACGCAGTGGAGGCCGCCGTCCGGAACCTAGAGGACGATCCCACGTTCGACGCCGGTCGAGGTTCTGTGCTCAACGCAGCTGGTGAGGTCGAGCTGGACGCTATCATTATGGACGGCAAGACACTCAACCTCGGCGCGGTGATCGCCGTGAAGCACGTGTCCAACCCGATCACACTCGCTCGGCTCGTGATGACGGAGTCCGATCACAACATCCTTGTGTCGGAGGGGGCTGAGGCGTTCGCCCTGAACCATGATATTTCTCTCTGCCCCAACTGGGATTTGATCGTAGAGCGTGAAAGAGAGCGGTGGCGCTCGAAAGATGCGGACGAGGATTCCTCCGCAGATCTCTTTCCGCAGCATCCAGGGGGAACCGTTGGTGCCGTGGCGCTTGACGCTGAGGGGCACCTAGCAACGGCTACCTCGACGGGTGGCACCTTTAATAAGCACCCAGGCCGAGTAGGCGACTCCCCTCTCGTGGGCTCGGGGGCCTACGCCGATGATCGCGCAGGCGCCGTCTCAGCCACCGGCGAGGGCGAGGCCTTGATGAAGGTGGTCATAAGCAAGTTGGTCTGCGACTCTCTCAAGCAGATGACAGCACAGGAAGCGGCCGAGACAGCCATCGCCCTCCTGTCGGAGCGTACGGGTGGACAGGGGGGGCTCATTGCGCTGGACAACAATGGGGACGTTGGCATCGCACACTGCACCCCGTACCTTGCTTATGCTTATGTCACATCCGACGGGGAGATCTCTGCAGATATCGAAGTCTGACAAACCGATCAGCAAGAACGTTCGATTCAAGACAAACCATCGTCTCGATGGCGGTTACGCGGGGTTCCCGAGCCTAATCGAACCTCTAGTTCCCATTCCTGGGGACACTAACGACGTCTGTCCCAATCAAATGTGATGTTCGATAATGGGAGGTAAGACATGAACGTTCTAGAAACTGGACAGGGCGAGCTAGTAGGCTGGCACGACCCGGACGAGCACCGCGCCTGGGTTGCCGAGCATAAGTCGCGCGCCCTGAAGGACAAGCGCACGTCACTCAAAGATGCGGTGAAAGAATACGTGGACAACGGAGCTCTGATCGCCTGCGGTGGGTTTGGACACATCCGCGTCTCTATGGCCACCATTTACGAGATCATCCGGCAGCGGAAACGAGACCTGACTCTCTGCGGCAAGACGGGCGTCCATGACTCCGACCTGCTCATCGCTTCAGGGTGCGTCAACCGAATCGAAGTCGCCTACGCTTTCGGCCACGAGCTGCGGGGGCTGTCACCGGCCTCGCGACGAGCTGCTGAGAGTGGTCGCTGTGAAGTGGTGGCCGACATCAGCAACGCCGGGTATCAGTGGCGCTTCCTGGCCGCAGCGATGGGCTTGCCCTTCATTCCCACCCGGGTGATGCTCGGGACCGACACCTTGAAGCGCAGCTCCGCCAAGGTCGTCGAAGACCCGTTCACCGGTAAGCCGATCTGTCTGTTGCCCGCGTGCTACCCGGACGTAGTGCTGATGCACGTCCACCGCTGCGATCGACACGGGAATGCCCAGATTGATGGCATCACCGTGGAGGACTTCGAACTTGCGCGGGCTGCACGCCGCTTGATCGTGACCACCGAGACAATCGTCGACGACGACGTCATCCGCGAGTCGCCACAGGATACCATCATCCCGTACTATCTGGTCGACGCCGTCGTTCACGTCCCGTACGGCGCCCACCCGACGCTCATGCCCGGACATTACTACTTCGATGAGCAACACATCGGCGAATGGCTGAGACTCTCCAAGACGGAAGAGGGTGCGGCTCGCTACTTCGACCGCTACGTCCATAACGTCGATGGCTTCGGCCCGTACCTGGACCTGGTCGGAGGCGAAGATCAGCTGGAGTACCTCCGGCAGGTCGAGCATCTGGAGGCGCCCCTCGAGGCACCTTGGCTGGAGGAGAAGCGGAAATGAACGACGACTACAACCCCACAGAACTACTTGCCTACGTAGCGGCTGGATTACTGAAGGACAATAGCTCCGTCTTTGTTGGCACTGGACTGCCGATGATCGCCGCGATGCTGGCCCAGCGTACCCACGCCCCGAATCTCCTCATCATCTTCGAGGCCGGTGGGATCGGCCCCCAGGTGCCTGTGCTCCCGATTTCCGTCGGCGATAGTCGCACATTCCACCGCGCAGTCTCAGCTTCCAGCATGCACGACGTGATGTCAGCGAGCCAGGCTGGCTATATCGACTACGGGTTCCTTGGTGCTGCCCAGATCGATCCTTACGGCAACCTCAACACCACTGTCATCGGTGAGTGGGACCACCCGACAGTCCGCTTTCCAGGAAGCGGGGGCGCGAATGACGTGGGATCCCTCTGCTGGCGTACCATCATCGTGATGCGCCAAGATGTTCGCCGTTTTGTGGAGAAGCTCGACTTCGTTACAACCCCGGGCTACCTAAACGGACCCGGCGCCCGTGAGCGAACTGGTCTCCCGGCTGATAGCGGCCCTCACCGCGTGATTACTCAGCTAGGCGTGTTTGGCTTTGACGAGACAACGAAACGCATGCAGTTGCTCGCCACCCATCCGGGGCTCTCCATCGAGGAGATCCAGAAGAGGACGGGGTTCGAGCTAGTCATACCCGACGACGTGACCACGACCGAACCCCCTCCCCCAGAAGTCCTCAAGGCCATGCGAGAGATCGACCCGACGGGAATGGTCATCGGTAAATAGGAGAGCTCAAAAGTACCTAGTCCACTTCATCTACGAAAGAGCTGAGAGATCGGCGTTGCCGCCGAAGGAGAGGAACGATGGACTTTGCGCTCACAGAAGAGCAACGAATGTTCCGTCGTATGGTGCGAGAGTTCGCCGAGAATGAGATAAGGCCGCGCGCCGAGCAGATTGATGCATCCGACGAGTTCCCCCTTGACATCTTCCATCGCATGGGGCAACTCGGTCTTCTTGGCCTCCCCTTTCCACCCGAGTACGGAGGATCAGGCGCTGACTACCACAGCATGGTCATTGCACTGGAGGAGATAGCGCGTGTCTCTGGCTCGATGGCGATTACATTGGATGCCCATACGTCCCTTTGCTGTGAACCGATTCATCGCTTCGGCACCGAGGAGCAAAAACACAAATACCTCGTTCCACTGGCCCGAGGCGAGAGCATCGGCGCCTTCGGGCTCACTGAACCGCAGGCCGGCTCAGACGCCGGGGCGACCCAGACGCGCGCCGTCCGCGACCCTCAAACCGGTGAGTGGATCATCAACGGGCAGAAGATCTTCATCACCAACGGGTCTATGGCCGACATCGTAGTCATCACCGCCAAGACTGATCCGGAGAAAGGCACTCGGGGCATCTCCTCTTTCATTGTGGAGGCAGGAACACGCGGCTTCACGCCCGGACGGGACGAGAAGAAAATGGGACTCAAGGGCTCCGTGACCTCGGAGCTATTCTTTAAGGACTGTCGCATCCCAGCCGATAACCTGCTGGGCGAGGAGAATCAGGGGTTCAAGCAGTTCCTTGCGACGCTGGATGCAGGCCGAGTTGCAATAGCGGCGATGGCTGTGGGATTGGCTCAGGGTGCTTATGACCGAGCAGTAGACTACGCGAAGACACGCCAGCAGTTCGGGCAGCCTATTGGCAACTTTCAGGCGATCCGCTGGATGATCGCCGACATGGCAACCGAGATGGATGCCGCCCGCATGATGGTCCACCGAGCCGCCTGGCTCAAGGAGAAAGGGCAGCGGTTCACCAAAGAGGCCTCTATGGCCAAGTTGTTTGCCACCGAGATGTCAGAGCGGGTTTGCCGCAAAGCGATCCAGATTCACGGCGGCTACGGCTATATGCGCGAGTACGAAGTTGAACGGATGTATCGGGACCAACGGCTCTGTGCGATCGGCGAGGGCACCAATGAGATCCAGCGCTTGGTGATATCGCGGGAGGTGTTTAAAGATTGAGTTCCCTGCCCCCAGGACCATCAGATAGACTCAATACCCAACGCATCGAGGAAGTGGTGAAGCGGTCTGAATACTGGCAGCAGTTGACATACCTGGAGCACACAGGTTCCACGAATGATGTCGCAAAGGACCTCGCTTCCCAGGAAGCTCCCGAGGGCACCATCGTCGTCTCCGAGGAGCAGACAGCCGGTCGAGGGCGAATGGATCGACGGTGGGTCGCCCCTCTGAAAAGCAGTATCCTATGCTCAATTCTGTTTCGACCCAACCTTTCGGCTGGTCAGGCCCACCGTCTCACTATGCTATGTTCTATGGCCGCCGCCGATGCCGTTGAAAGAGTAGCTGAGTTACATGTCTTGATCAAATGGCCCAATGATCTGATCGTCACGTCGCTTGACACCAGAGGCAGGTATGAAGCTTGGCGCAAGCTGGGGGGCATTCTGACCGAGACAGGAATGACCGGTGACCGATTGGAGTTCGTTGTTGTCGGCATTGGTATCAACGTCAACGTGCCCCCCGACCTGCTTCCTAGACTAGCACCGGATGCCACAAGCGTTCTGGCTGAGACTGGCCGGGAGTTCGATCGATCAGCCCTGCTCGGTGCCGTCTTGGAAGGCGTGGAGTTGAGATACGGGCGGCTCAAGAGCGGTCAGAGCCCTCGAGAAGAATGGGCTGCGCGGCTCGCCACGCTCGGCCAGCGGATAGCTGTGGCTACTGCGCGTGGCATTCTGGAGGGGGTGGCTGAGACCGTCGACGAGGACGGCGCTCTGGTCCTCCGCACGGATGATGGGGTACGCCATCGACTGATGACGGGCGACGTGACTTTGTCCCATGCCTGACGGAGTCGTCCTTCCTCGCTCCCTGCCTACTCGGCTTCTTCGCCCTCAGCTCCATCTGAGCGCGGTCTCAATGCACGCAACGCAGCCTTGATCGTCTTCCAGTCGGCCTGCACTTGTCTCTCTTCCGCGGCGTCGACAAGGTGCTTGCTATACCGCGCTTCCACAAAAGCCTCCGTCAGTCGATCCAGCTCCTCATCCACCTGGGGCAGATACGAACCCAGCTTGGCATCATATTCGTGTGGGGTCTGTGATGGACTGCGCGGGTAGCCTCGTAGAGCAGCGCGTCTGAGAATACTCAAGTAGTAGTAGACCATTCGATCCTCTCGTGAGAGACCACCAAGACGGAAGGACGGGAATCGCTTCTCGACGGCGGGGGGATCGCTCCCGCTGGCGCGATCTGGGAATCGGATGCGGATTGGAATCCGCCGGCGGGCGACACCGATCAGTCTCCCTACCTGGCGTCTAATGGCCAACAGTATCCTTCCCACCGCGCGCAGTGGCTTAAGCGTCATCACTCCTTCCACCAGCTCGGGTCGATCCTCCAGGTACCTGCGGACGATGTAGACCACGGCACTCAGCGCGAAACCCCAGAATGCGACTGACCGCACGACCTGGAACCACTCAGGAGCTGAACCGCCCGTCGTGGCACCGGGAAGCTGCGGTGGAGGCCCTGGGTCGATGGGCTGTCTCTGCAGGTCGGCACCAAGGAGCCTGGCCAGGGGGGTCAGCGCCAGGATGAAGAGCAAGACAGCCAACTGAAAAATCAGATTGAACACGTATAAGAGAACACCGATGACAATTGACACTACATCCAACAGAGGCAATGTGTAGCCAGTCGGTAGCAGGAAGGCAATCAATCCCGTAAGGCCGAGGAACATCAAAGTATATCGCACCCAGTGTCGGCTCAACTCCTTGGGGACGTTCACCCTTTCTTTGCGCCAGCGCTGAGCGAGCCGGGCATGCTGGATCTGCCCGAGCATCACCAGACCGAGCACGAAATAAACAAGAACGTTGAGCACCAGGCCTGGCACCGAGGGACGACTCAAGTTCAATAGAGCGGAGATTCCGATCCGGGTGATCCCGGCGGTCCACAGCAATATTGCGCCTCCCCAGAAGAAGCGCCCCGTCAAGGCGTCCACCGGGTAGACGTAGTATTTGTCCTTGACCGGTGGTTCGCCAATACGCTCCAGGTCGTAGGTCGTGCGAGTGGAGACCGTCCAGGATAGCAGAGTCAGAACAAATGCGTAGCCAACCTCCAGATCGAGGATCCGCCACGGTTCCTGCGGCCAAGCTCGGAGCTCCGTCCAAACCTCTCTCCAGGCGACTCCCATCAGGCTGCCGATTATCAACAGCACTAAGAACAACGCAATCTCGATCGCGCGGAAACGAAATACATCGCTCCCGCGCAGGCCCCTTGCCCGGATGAGGCGGTACGAGTAGTTTCCCTCCAGAGCCGCCAGGACACATGCGACAACCATGTAGGCTCCGTTCCAACTCGGAAAGAACAAGCGAATCAGATTCACGAAAGAGAGGGCAATACTCCCCATCATCCCCGCGACTGATAGCGGCCGGAAGACGTCGTCCACCCACTTGTCCCGACTCATAACCCTTTCTCCAGCTCCTCCTCCCTCCAGATTCTGTGCACCGGCATCCCCAGGACGTCGGCGCGATGTCGGGCCTCCGCCGACGGGTACGTTGGTTGCACCAGGATCAAAGCGACGGCGAATCCCGCTCGCCGAAGGGTGACCAAGCTGTCGAAAAGCGGCTTGCTTTCTTGGCCCGCGATTACCGCGAGCGTTGCGCCCCACGGGAGCCCGACGCTCTCCCGACGGAGCAGGTCGGGAAACGCGGTTGCTTCACCAAGCTCGATACGGGCCAGTATCTCCAGCAAGCTCATCAGATGTGCCCGTTCCGAGCGCGGTGGAAGAAAGAATCTCGTCTGCTTGTCTGCCAGGGGATCCCAGGCCTCGGTAGCCAGGCCAACGGGAAGTCCGTCATTCACGATGATGTGGTTCGCAAGCGAGGCAGCGACCACGATCGCCAGCTCCACCGCGGTGTACCGTCGGCGCAGTTCGTAGCTCTCGCGGCTCAAATCAAGGCAGATGAGCGTCTCACGCGCAATGGAAGGCTCGTACTGCTTCACCACCAACTCACCGGTGCTGGCTGTAGCCGTCCAGTGGATTCGCCGAGGTGAGTCGCCCTGCCGATAGCTTCGCACACCCATCACGCGAGACGGATCCTCAAATAGTGGCGTGGCTGCCGGGAGCGCCACGAGAGGAGAGCGCGTTGGCAATCCCAGCTCCTGCAGGGAGACCACGCGTGGATAGACGATTAGGGGTTCGGGCTCTATCTCTACCTGGATGGGCTTTGTGATCCCAAGCATATCCCCCGCTTCCATGCGCAGGGGCCCAATCCGATAGTATCCTCGGTGACGACAGTCAAGCCTATAGGAGAACTCCCGTTCGCCGTGAGGACCCAGCACCGCCGCCTGGCGGAGAAAAGGAGGGGTACTCAGCTCCACGGGCAGCGATTCGTGCACCGTCAACCAGGGCACGGGCAACCAGCCTTCATTGCGGACTGTGAGCTTCGCCGGCACACTATGGCCTGAGAAAGCTCGTCCAGTGAATTGCCGCTCGGCGCGTATCTGATTTACCGACTGTCGCTTCCAAACCTGCGACATCAGATAGACAGCGAAGAAGAGATAGACGATAGTAAAATAGAAGTCGATGCGCAGGATAGCAGCAATGATGAACAGCAGGAGTAGATACGCCAAGTATTTCCGCATCGTCTGTCAAATCCTCAGAACACGACACGTTTCGGAGCGACGTGCTCCGTTCTCACCTCAACTGTCCAATGTCGAGGCTGGTCGCCTCCAGGATTTCACCCAGGATGCCCTCGGCAGTCCGTCCCCTCAGCTCGCTTTCTGGCTTGACGATCAGTCGATGCGCAAGCGCGAGTGGAGCCAGCTTCTTGATGTCATCTGGGATAACGAAGTCGCGTCCATTCACAGCCGCCAAGGCCTGAGATGTCTTGTATAGCGCCAGGGATCCACGGGGGCTTCCGCCAAGCGCCAGATCTGGATGATTCCGTGTGGCTTGGACGATATCGAGAATATAGCGCTCGAGCGATCCCGCCACGTGCACATCGGTGACCACATCCTGCAGGGGCTGCATCTCATCTCCGTCCGCCACCCGTCCAATGGTCTCAATCGGATGTTGTTTCCTCAGATTGCGCAGAATCTGGATCTCGTCGTCTGTCTCGGGGTAGCCCATCGAAAGCCGTATCAAGAAGCGGTCGAGTTGAGCCTCTGGCAAGGGGAAGGTCCCTTCATATTCTATAGGGTTCTGCGTGGCAAGCACGAGAAACGGGGAAGGAAGAGCACGCGTAACACCCCCGGTAGTCACCTGGCGCTCCTGCATCGCCTCCAGGAGCGCCGCCTGCGTCCGGGGTGTGGCCCGATTGATCTCATCAGCAAGCAGGATGTTGACGAACACGGGACCCGGTTGAAACTCAAACGATTGTGACCTCTGATTAAAGACATCCACGCCGGTAATGTCGTTGGGCAGGAGATCGGGCGTGCACTGAATCCGTTTGAAGTCGAGACCCATGCTGGCGGCGATCGATCTGGCCAGCATAGTCTTCCCCGTTCCCGGTACGTCCTCAATGAGGACGTGTCCCCGGCACAGCATAGCCACCAGGAGCAACTCGATCTGCTCCCTCTTCCCTACGATAACGGTCTCGACGTTGGCGCGAACGCGAGCAGTGAATTGCGTGACGGAAGTCATGGAGCCTCCTTCACAACTGACCAGACTCCCCTGATCGACATCCAGTGTAACCGCATGCGTCGGTTTCGTCAACAGGAGTCCCGGAACGAATCCCATTGTTGAGCGCCGGCACTCACAGTTGTTGGAATGAGAAGAACCCACTACAATTACAATCTTGGAATCAAACCTCCATGCCACATGGGTGCGCGATCCCACAGCAGACCTTGACATCATCCCCTCGCACTTTGGGTATACATCCATCGACGTTGCGTCGTTGATCCGACGACGGGGGCCATACGCTGTCTTCGCACGCCGGAGTGAGTTCGGTCCGGCCTACGCCAGGTATGTTGAGCTGCTGGGCGAGCTCCGAGAGCGGGTTGTCGACACTCTCACCACGGCCGAGCGTCGAGACTTCTGGCAGGGTATCTTCGAGTCGGACGTATTCTCCTTGGTCGTCTCGGGTGATGACGACGAGGCGCGCCGGCGGACTGAAGCCATTCTGGAGCAAACCATGCCCAAGAAGAACCGAATGACAGCCCCCCCGCAGGCAATTGCCCTCACTTTGAATCTGATGTACAATCTCGACATCATGAGTCACCTCTGGACCCCCTGGCGCATGCCGTATCTCCAAGGCGAAGAACCGCTACCAGCTGATTGCCTCTTCTGCGTCAAACCTCAAGAGTCGAACGCAGAAGCTCACATCGTCCATCGGGGTGAACTGGCCTACGTGATCCTCAACCGTTTCCCCTACAACAACGGTCACGTCATGATCGCTCCATACGCCCATGTGGCGACCCTGGAGGACTTGGAACCCGAGACCGCCGCGGAGTTGATGACGCTCACCCAGCTCACGCTGACCGTGCTGCGAGAGGCCTACGCCCCCGAGGGCTTCAACGTCGGTGCTAACATCGGCTCCGCGGCGGGCGCCGGTGTTGCCGACCACGTCCACATTCACGCCGTGCCCCGATGGGTTGGCGACACAAACTATATGACCACAGTCGGCACGACCCGTGTCATCCCCGAGTGGATGCACCAGACGTACGAACGCTTGCGCCCATTGTTCGAACAGAAGAGCAAAACCCGAACCGACTAGGTCAAAATGCCTTGAGAAGCACGAACAGACATCACGGAAGACGTGTCCGACCTCAACATAGACATTGAAAGGGAGACAATCCACATGTTCGACGCCCCCGCGAGAAATCCTGACGACGTGGTCATCGTGTCCGCCGTTCGGACACCCATCGGCAAGTTCAAGGGGGCCCTTACCCCCTTGAACGCCCCCGATCTCGGAGGAGTCGCCGTTCGAGCTGCCGTCGAGAGAGCCGGCGTCGATCCGGTCAGCATCGACGAGATACTGATTGGAAACGTTGTTCAGGCCGGTCAAGGGCAGGCCCCTGCGCGGCAGGCCGGGATCAGGGCCGGTATTCCATCTTCAGTCGGTGCTACCACCGTCAACAAGATCTGCGGGTCCGGCCTGAAAACGGTGATGCTTGCTGCTGCGATGGTTGCAATCGGAGACGGCGACATCTTTGTCGCCGGTGGTATGGAGAGTATGAATAATGGCCCGTACTTACTCGAAGAAGCGCGGTTCGGATACCGGTTGGGCAACGGAAAGCTCGTCGACGCCATGGTCCACGACGGTCTATGGTGCTCGTTCGAGAACCACCACATGGGGAACTCCGCCGAATGGATCGCCCGCGAATACGATCTGAAGCGAGAAGAACTGGACGAATATGCCTACTGCAGTCATATGAAGGCTATCGCAGCCATCGACGAAGGTCGCTTTGAGGAAGAGACGGTCCCCGTGGAGGTGCCGCAACGCAAGGGAAACCCGGACCTCTTCGAGATCGATGAGTGTCCTCGGCGCGATACCTCCTTGGAAGCGCTTGCCCGCCTCAAACCAGTCTTCGACGCCACCGGAGTCGTCACCGCAGGCAACTCCCCCGGCATAACTGACGGGGCGGCGGCAGTGGTCGTTATGCGCCGTAGCAGAGCCGCCGAATTGGGAATCAAACCACTCGCACGCATTGTCGCCTATGATCAAGCCGCCGTCGAACCGCTCAAAGTCTTCACAGCGCCGATCTATGCGGTCCGGAAGCTTCTAGACAAGACAGATACGACTGTCAACGACTACGACCTATTTGAGGTCAATGAGGCTTTTGCCGCCCAGATGTTGGCTGACATACGCGAATTGGACTTGCCACGGGACAAAGTCAATGTGAATGGGGGCGCCATCGCTCTCGGCCATCCGATCGGGTGCTCCGGCACACGAGTGCTCGTGACGCTGATCTACGCCCTCAGACACCGTGGACTACAGCGCGGCCTTGCCACCCTCTGCCTGGGCGGGGGCGAGGCTGTTGCAATGGCAATCGACCTGGAGTAAGGAGACACGACAATGAACATCGAACGAGTCGCGGTGGTTGGCGCCGGGACGATGGGACACGGCATCGCTCAGGTCTGTGCCACCACTGGCTATCAGGTTAACCTAGTCGACATTGATCCAGACCAGTTGGAGGGCGCTCTTGGATCGATTAAGCGCTCTGTCGAGAAGCTCCACAGCAAAGGGCGTCTGACGGACGAACAGCGAGATTCGGGACTGGAGAATGTCACCACGTCCACCGAGCTGGAGACAGCTGCTGATGCAGACTTCGTCATCGAGGCGGTGGTGGAGACGCTTGCAGTCAAGAAAGAGATCTTCACCCAGCTCGACCAGTTGACAAGACCCGACGTGGTTCTGGCGAGCAACACATCCTCGATTTCCCTCACCGAGCTAGGTGCGACTACAGATCGGCCAGAACAGGTCATTGGGATGCACTTTATGAACCCTGTCCCCTTGATGAAGCTGGTTGAGGTGATCCGTGGCCTTGACACGTCCAACCAGACGACTGACGTCACCGTCGCCTTGACGGAGAGCCTTGGCAAGACCCCGGTTGAAGCCGAAGACTATCCCGGCTTCATATCCAACCGCATCCTCTGCCCCATGCTCAACGAGGCGGCCTACGCCCTTATGGAAGGCGTCGGCACCAAGGAAGCGATCGATACAGTCATGAAGCTGGGAATGAATCACCCGATGGGGCCTCTGGAACTGGCCGACTTGATCGGGCTGGATATTCTGCTCAATGTGATGGAAGTCCTCCATGAAGGACTGGGTGACGACAAGTACCGGCCCTGTCCACTTCTGAAACGTAAGGTCGCCGCGGGCCATCTGGGACGAAAAACCGGCGAGGGCTTCTACGACTACGCATAGCGGGCACTGCAGCTCCCTGGGCTCGTTGATCGCCTCCAGCCCGGGACGCAGGCTTGCCGCTGTGCAGCCGCCACGCTCTGTGACGCTACGACGAGAACGCGAAGCGGCAGCCGTCCAGATTGAAAGGAGGGGCGTCACTCCATCACCGGGTCACACCAAGGAGTTGATCCTCTGAATGGAAACGTGAAGCCAAAGAAGAGATGGTGTCAGGAAGTTCGAAGCCTTCTCTCGCTACTCGCTTTCGTCGCGGGCGTCGCATTCGTCTTCCAAAGTTGGGAAATCGCCATCATGGTCACAGCAGCCCTGGGGATCCACGAACTGGGCCATATCTTCGTCATCTCGCTGTTCGGCGTCGAATGGACGACGGGCTTCAGTATAATTGGAGCATGGACGTCGACGCCCCAAGCGGAGCGCCAGGGACTCAACCACTTCGCGAATGCCGTCATTCACCTGGCCGGAGCGCTCTTCAATCTCCTGTACGCATTCCTAGCCCTGAGCATACCCCGGGCCTTCGGTCTGAATCGGAACTATTGGTTGCGCGTCGCCAATCTCTCCGCCACGGTCGGACTCATCAACCTGTTGCCTATCGGTCGTCTCTCCGACGGCGGGAAGGTCATTCACAGGATATTCTCTTCATTGGACGAGAGAAATGAGAGATGGCTTCTACCCGCTCCGGTCCTATGGCTCCTTTCGCTCCTCTGGCTGATCGTTGTCACCCCATACAGTTGGATCGGCACCTTGACACTGGGACTGATTGGGATATGGTTCGTGTTCGGCTTGCTTCGTGAAAGCCTGCAGGACGATCCGGCCGAAGCCGCCTCCTCCCAAGCAATGACGCGGAATCAGGGATTCCTGCTGATATCGTATATGGTCATTGTTTCGTTGACCAGCACTGCGATCATCCTGTCAACACCCTTGTGGCTGACGGAGGGGCATGTCTTCGGGATGGTCCGCGGATTGGGAAGGAGTTTCTTCCGTCCTGTGTTGGCGTGGCTGCTGGCGCAATCTGACACACTCAGGAAGATCATCCTCGGTCAGTGAGGTCGATACGTCCGAGACTGTTCTGTGCAAGTTAGCTTTTTCTCCCGAGTGTTGGTCTCCTGTAGATTACGATGCGAAACACCGCGCGGTATGCGCTGCAGGCAGATCATGTCTGGAAGAGAAACTGTCTCTCTTGATGCTACTTCAGCATTAGCGTGACCATTAGCGAAGGATGCGGGCTCATGGATATCACCATCCGCGAGGCAACGGAGCGGGACTACGCGGCTCTCTGTGCTATCATCGACGAAGTTGACAGGATACACCAAGACGCCCTCCCCGAAAGGTTCAAGGCCTCCGGCGGACCTACCCGAGAACGGGACTACGTCTTGAGCGCGATCCGGTCCTCCGCTGTCGGCCTGTTCGTCGCCCAGACGGAGAGTCGATTGGTCGGCTTGGTCCACGTTGTGATCAGGAATGTGCCCGACATCCCGATTCTTGTGCCTCGATGCTACGCCGTCGTCGAGAACCTCGCGGTCACAGAGGAACACCGCCGCAGTGGCATAGGGCTGGCTCTTATGGAAAGAGCAGAGGAATGCGCTCGGGCAAAGGGGGCCACGTCCATAGAGCTGAACGTCTATGCCTTCAATGAAGTCGCGCAGAGATTCTATCGAGAACTCGGATATGAGATCCTGAGCCACCGCATGACGAAAGCCTTATAGCATCCATTTCTGAGATAGAGTGAGGGCCAACTATGATCAACGAATCGTCTGTTCAGGTTGCCGTCGTACAAGCCGCTCCGGTCCTATTCGATCGCGATGCCACAGTTGGCAAGGCGTGCCAGCTTGTCGAAGAAGCCGCCTCACATGGCACGCATCTGATCCTGTTTCCGGAAGCCTTCATCCCGTGCTACCCGCGTGGCCTTAGCTTCGGCATGGTTGTCGGCAGTCGCAGCTCGGGGGGACGAGATCTCTGGCAGCGATACTGGGAGAACAGCGTTGAAGTCCCTGGGTCAGCGACGGAGGCGCTGGGCGAAGCCGCTGATGTGGCAGATGTCTATCTCGCCATCGGCATCACGGAGCGCGCCAGCCACTTCGGCAAGGGGACCCTCTACTGCACACTCCTCTATTTCGGCCCAGACGGACGCTTACTCGGCAAGCACCGCAAGCTCAAGCCCACCGGTGCCGAGCGCCTCATATGGGGTGAGGGCGACGGCAGCACCCTGACCACATTTCAAAGCGAGTTGGGAACCATCGGCGGGCTGATCTGCTGGGAGAACTATATGCCGCTTGCTAGGATGGCAATGTACGCGCAGGGTGTCGAGTTTTACCTCGCTCCCACAGCCGATGCCCGCGAGACCTGGCAGTCCACCCTGCGACATATCGCTTGCGAGGGCCGCTGTTTTGTCCTCGGCTGCAACCAGTTCGTGACTAGGGACATGTATCCACCCGACCTACCCATGCGCGAGGAGTTGGATACGCAACCCGAGGTGATGTGTCGTGGAGGGAGCGCCATTGTCTCACCGCTGGGAGACGTACTCGCCGGCCCCCTGTACGATCAGGAGGGCATATTGTACGCTGAGCTCAATCGGGATGAGCTGGTCCGTAGTAAAGTCGATTTCGATGTGGTTGGTCACTACGCACGTCCCGATGTCTTCCAGCTTGCTGTCAACCTGCGGCCCAGAGCGCCGATAACGACCAGGTGAGGACCTTCATTACCCCGGGCAACCCGTGAGCGGGTTCCGTCACGTTTGGAGTTGCACACTTCCCAGGTTCGACTTGCGCTTTCCTAGAGACATGGTATAGTTTTGTCAGATAACCCTGCTGTGTTCGTGACAGCCGACTGCGTTTTGAGCCAACACCTATCAGATAGGGAGCTGTAGTCTCCCTGGGAGACCAGGGAGCAGGCACCCACTTACGAGCAGAGGCTCAACACACATACGGCGCACGGCATAGCGGGGTTTCACTTATGTGTGAGCATAGCCTATTAGTGGGGCTTCACCACGCTTGACTCTGGCAACTTCCTGTGCTATCCTCTTCAGCATTGGGATACCATCGTGGTTTTCAACATTCATTGCGAGGTACGTCATGTTCCGTGAACGCGTCTCCGACAACATCTATGTCTTCACGAGCGACCTCTACGCTCAGGTGACGGCAGGGGCCGTCGTGACGCCCCAGGGCACCATTCTCATCGACAGCCTTCCCTTCCCTAGTGAGACCAGAGAAATGGCGTCATTCATCGAAAAGGTCTCCTCGGATGGAGTGAGATATGTGATTCTAACCCACTACCACGCCGACCACGCCTACGGCGCGTACCTCTTCCCTGAGGCGGACCTCGTCTCTCATGGGCTCTGCCGTCGGCTCTTGAAAGAGCGGGGACGTCCAGCTCTGCGAGAAGCCCAGACTGAGGAACCGATGCTTGAAGAGGTCGAACTCCGGCTCCCTGACATCACGTTCGAGGGCGAAGAGATGGCCCTCCAGTTGGCGGAGCACCTTGTTCAGCTGATCTGGGCACCTGGACACACGAAGGATTTAGTCATGGTGTACGTGGAGCAGGACCAAGCCCTTTTTGCATCGGACACGATGATGCCAGTCCCCTCGATCGTTGACGGCGACGTACCGGCTTTCAGAGCATCGCTCAAGAGGATCAAAGAGTTAGACATCAGCAACATGGTGCAGGGTCACGGGGAGGTCGTGCTGGTCGGAGAGGTCGACAAGGCTGTCGATGCTAGCTTGGACTACTTGGGCGCCATTGAAGAGAAAGTGACACACGCCATCGAGAGTGGCGAGGGTAAGGACGCTTTACGCACGGACAATGTCGAATCAACTGGTTTGTCGCGGCTCCCCCTCCACGGGCAGGTGCAGCAGATTCACGTGGCGAACTTGCTGGCCCTCTATGACCGGAGGAGCTCGGAATGAACGACAGCATAGAGCGGATCCTCTCGGCAGTTTCGTCCCTCTCCGAGGAGGAGCGAGGGGAACTCTTCGGGCGACTCGCGACTGAATGGTCATATTCGCCCCCGACACAGAGGATAATGGCCCTGGAAGTTGAGTCCACCAAATCGGGATCGCAGCCTGAATACACCCTCATCTTTGACGGCGGCAGTAAGGGGAATCCCGGCCCGGGGTATGGAAGCTATGCCCTTACTCGTCACGAGGACGGGAAAGATAGCATCGTCCGCCTCGACTTCGGGCGTGAGATGACGAACAACGAGGCCGAGTATGAGACCCTGATCGCCGCTCTTCACGGGCTGATCGAACGAATCGAAGCGGTCGGTAGTTCGCCGGGAGACGTCTCCCTTGAGATTCGCGGAGACAGCAAGCTCGTGCTCAATCAGGTCCAGGGCACGTGGAAGGCGACCAACGACCGGATGCGCGCCCTCCGGAACCGGGCTCGCGACCTCCTCTCCCGCTTCGACGCCTATCGTCTGATCCACCACGACCGAGAAGAGAGTGTCCGTATCCTGGGGCATTGAGAGGATCCCCACTCTGAAAGACACCAGTGAAAACGCAGCCGTTTGACAGCCGGCGGCGATTCCGTTCTTGGACTGGGAACTCGGCCCAGCCCAGGCACCCGATTGATTCCATCTTGACAATTGCCTCATTTTGTGGTATACTCATGCCATAGGGGCAATGACCGGGGGCCGAGACGCCTGCCCGCGTCGTCCATCGTCCGCATTCTATCGCAAGAGAGGAAGGGGTAGCTTCACCGAAGCAGGTTCCCAGACCGCTCAACCGCTCTCAGCCCTACCTGCCCCCAGCCCGCGAGGGATCTTCGGGGGCTCGCCGGGCCCAAAGAGCACTACGAGGGGAATATTTGTTCCTAAGAAAAAAGTGTGGTCTAGGATTGCGAGAAACAATATCGCGTGCGATCGCCCTGCTTGGTCAAATCAGCTGCCTTGACAGCCCCTGGTTCTGTGGCATAATTTGTAGCATGTTCCAAAGGCTGTGATGGAGACGAGTAAGCTGGGTACACGCCTCAGCGAGTCCGGGCCTGGTGGAAGCCGGATGCGAAGCCCCTGCCGAAAATCCCTCCGGAGTCGCTGACTGAACGACTGATGGACGGAGAATCAGACAAGTAGGTCCAGACGGGTTCGTCCCCCGTTATCAGCGACGCGGCGATGTTGGTCGCCGGCCGAGCGGCCCTCCATTATAGGGCAAGATAGGGTGGTACCGCGGGAGTGTGTGTCTCTCGTCCCTTACGGGACGGGAGTTTTTTGTTCTTATGCGAGATGATATCGCGAGGAGTGACCCTCTAGGACTTGGAGGACGAATCGCTACTTCGAGCGCACTGATGATTCAGAGGAGGCACGATGTTTAAGCCAGTACCCAATCCCGTCGACTTCGTAGAGCAAGAGAAAGACATCCTCGAGTTCTGGGAACGGACGAATGCTTTCGACAAGCTCATCGAACTTCGCGACGACGCCCCACGCTGGTCTTTCATTGACGGACCGATCACGGCCAATAACCCCATGGGTGTCCATCACGGCTGGGGCCGAACCTACAAAGACCTTTATCACCGCTACTGGGCTATGCGCGGCTACAGAACGCGCTATCAGAACGGTTTCGACTGCCAGGGACTCTGGGTCGAGGTCGAGGTAGAAAAGGAAAAGGGCTTCGAGTCGAAGCGCGACATCGAAGAATACGGCATCGGCCGCTTCGTAAGGGATTGCAAGCAGCGCGTCTTGCACTACGCCGCCGTTCAGACTGAACAATCAGTCCGTTTGGGCTATTGGATGGACTGGAACGATACAGATCAGCTCCGCTGGCTCGCCGAGCAGATGGAGGAGAACCCGGAAGCGACGATTACCGTCGAGGGTCGTGAGGGCCCGGTGACGGCTACGGTCGAAAACATTGTCGCGCGGCTGGGGCTTCCAGAATTGGGCGGCTCCTACTTCACGTTCTCTAATGAGAACAACTATATGATCTGGCAGATGCTGAAACGGTGTTGGGAGAACGGATGGCTCTATAGGGGCACCGACGTAATGCCCTGGTGCCCTCGCTGCGCCACCGGAATAAGCCAGCACGAGATCGTCACTGAGGGGTATCGGGAGCTAACCCACGCAAGTGTCACCGTTCGCTTCCCGCTACGCGGGCGAGAGAATGAAAGCCTTCTGGTCTGGACAACTACGCCGTGGACCTTAACCAGCAACGTGGTCGCCGCCGTCGGCCCGGACCTGACCTATGTGAAGGTCCGCCAGGGAGACCACATCTACTATCTTTCCAAGGGAGCACTCTCAGTCCTGGTAGGCGACTACGAGGTGCTGGAGGAGATGAACGGAAAGAAGCTGGCCGGGTTGACGTATGATGGGCCCTTTGACGAGCTCGAGGCTCAGCAAGAGATGGGTGGCCCACAGGCCCACCGGGTGATTCTCTGGCAAGACGTGGGTGAGGAAGAGGGCACCGGCATCGTCCACATCGCGCCGGGATGCGGCGCCGAGGACTTCGAACTCGCCCGGGAGCACGGCCTACCTGCAATCGCCCCGCTGGACGAAGAGGGGATCTTCTTAAAAGGCTTCGGGTCGTTCACCGGCACCGACGTCTCTGAGAGTCCTGAGCGCGTCTTCGAGAATCTTCGGGAAAAAGGCCTGCTCTACAAGGTCGAGGACTACACTCACCGCTACCCGGTATGCTGGCGTTGCAGCACCGAACTCGTCTTCCGGCTCGTCGACGAGTGGTTCATCTCCATGGACGAGCTTCGCTACGACATCATAGACGTGACCAAGCAGATCCGCTGGATCCCATCCTTCGGGTTGGATCGGGAGCTAGACTGGCTCCGCAATATGCACGACTGGATGATCAGCAAGAAACGCTACTGGGGTCTCGCGCTGCCAATCTGGGAGTGTGACGAGTGCGGCCACTTCGAGGTCATCGGCGATGAGCACGAGCTCGAGGAGCGCGCCGTGTCTGGGTGGGAGACGTTTGAGGGTCATACACCGCACAAGCCCTGGATTGACGAGGTGCGCATCGAGTGCGCAGAATGCGGTGCGGAGGTCGAACGCATTCCGGACGTTGGCAACCCATGGCTCGACGCCGGGATCGTCAGCTTCAGCACCCTCCAATATCGCAGCAATCGCGACTACTGGCGTAAGTGGTATCCTGCAGACTGGATCAGTGAGTCATTTCCCGGTCAGTTCCGGAACTGGTTCTACAGCCTGCTGGCGATGGCGACTGTGGTTGACAACTCCCCTCCATTTAAGACGTGTTTCTCATACGCCCTGCTTCTGGCCGAGGACGAACGGGAGATGCACAAGTCGTGGGGTAACGCCATCGAATTCAATGAGGCAGCCGATGAGATGGGCGTCGACGTGATGCGCTGGCTCTACTGTGCCCACAAACCGGAGAAGAATCTTCTTTTCGGCTACAATAGGGCCGATGAGGTTCGCCGTCAATTCCTGATCCCGTTCTGGAACGTCTACGACTTTTTTGTCACCTACGCCAGCATCGACGAATGGCAGCCAGACGCTGCCTGGGGCGAGGTTGAGCCTGAGCAGGCCACGCTATTGGATCGCTGGATACTGGCGCGCTTGAATCAGCTCGTCGCCAAGGCAAGTGAGCGACTCGAAAACTATGACGCATACGCTACGACCATGGCGGTCGAGGAGTTCTTGGATGACCTATCCAACTGGTACGTCCGTCGCAGTCGTCGGCGCTTCTGGAAGAGTGAACAGGATGCGGACAAGTATTCCGCCTACGCAACTCTGTACCGTGTTTTGACCACTCTGATCCGTCTCTTGGCCCCCATCCTTCCCTTCGTCACGGAAACCATGTACCAGAACCTCGTACGCTCTGTGGACAACAACGCCCTCGAGAGCGTCCACCATACCTTATGGCCAGAGGCACAGTTGGATAAGATAGACGAGGATCTGCTGGCACAGATGGCCCTCGCTCGTGAGGTCGTCACGCAAGGCCACTCCGCTCGGAACAGCCATGGTATCAAGCTCCGCCAACCGTTGTCGCGAGCCTTCGTGCATCTTGAGACAGGCGTGGACCAGCTGAGCGAAGAAATGGTCGATCTGGTAAGGGATGAGCTAAACGTCAAGGAGGTTATTTTCGCCAGCGATATCAGCGATCTGATCACCTATCGCCTCCTCCCGGACAGCCAGAAGCTTGGCCCTCGTTTCCGAGACAGATTCCCTAAGGTGAAGGCAGCCTTGGAGTCGGTCGAAGATCCGGTCACAGCCGTTCAGCGGCTGCACGCCGACCTTCCGATTGAGATCGACGTCGAGGGAGAGAGAATCGAGCTTGCTTCCGATGAGATCCTCATCCGAGAGGAATCCCGCGAGGGGTTGGCGGTGGCCTCAGAGCACGGCGTCAGCGTGGCAACCGACATCGAGCTGACGCAAGATCTGGTGTCCGAGGGGCTCGCCCGGGACGTCGTGCGCCGTGTGCAAAGCCTCCGGAAAGAGGCCGACTTCGACCTTGATGACAGGATCATCACGACTTACGAGGCTGATGAGAGCCTGGTCGAGGCAATCGAAGAGTGGCACGAATATATCGCCGCCGAGACGCTCAGTGCGGAGCTCAAGCAAGGCTTACCAGGTAAGGATCAGGTCGACGCGATGATTGAAGACCAGGTGGAAGGCTACTCGCTCAAGCTCGGCGTGAGGAAAGCGTAGCTTCTCTCTAGCCGTGGAGTCGAAGGGGCCTTGCCAAGATATGCCGGGTGGAGTAGAATGAAAGGTCCTATTGGGAGCGATGCACTCACGTATCAGGATGAATGGATGGTCACACGCAACTCGATCATTAGGCATAGGCTATCGGCGATGGTATGGCAGTAGCGATAGGCTCAATTGTACGCACGCGGCGAAAAGGATGAAAGGAGGCAACAATGCCTTTCTCATACGAACGAGCTAGACGCGAGCTACTGGAGGAAAAAGAGGCACTCCGAGAGCAGCTGGAGCAGCTGGAAAACGAAGAATACGAGGGCGTCGGCTACGGCAACCATATGGCCGACGATGGGAGTGAGGCGTTCAAGCAGACCGTCGACATAGGCTTCCGACGCCGCATTGAACTCTCGTTGGAACGAGTGAACGAAGCGCTGCGCAAGCTTGAAGACGGAACCTACGGCATCTGTGAGGACTGCGGAGGCAGGATTGATCGTGCTCGCCTCGAGGCTCTGCCACAGGCAGTCTACTGTCTTGAATGCCAGGCAGAGCACGAATACCGGGCACTGCCTCGTTGAGAGAGCAGAAGCAGTCTTCGCTGATATTGCCGGCTGTGGCGGCTCTGGTTCTACTGGCTGACCAGGCGACCAAGTACCTGGTCAGAGTCAATCTGGCATACGGTCAGTCCGTGGAGTTGGTACCTTGGCTGTCCTCCATTTTTCAGGTTACCTTCGTAACCAACAGCGGTGCTGCCTTCGGACTGTTCCCTAATCTGGGACAGTTTTTCGTCATCGTTGCCGTGATCGTTATCGTCGCCCTCGTCTGGTACTATCTCCGGCTTTCGGACGGCCACTGGTTCATTCAACTTGCCCTCGGCCTCCAGTTAGGTGGAGCCGCCGGCAACCTCGTCGATCGGCTCCGGTCTGGCGGCTCCGTTGTCGATTTCATTGATCTGAACTTCTGGCCTCTCCATAACTGGCCGGTCTTCAATATAGCGGATTCCGCGATCGTCGTCGGAGTCACGCTTCTCACGCTGCTGATGTTCTGGGAGGAATGGCAGGAAGAACACGGGAACAGGCGACTTGCCACAGCCGAGGATGACTGACCCGCCGTCCGCCTCGATGTCTTCTTCCGTCTTCGAGTTCACCGTCGAAGAAGAAGATAGGCGGTTGGACAAGGTGATCCGCGACCGCGTGCCCGACCTTAGCCGCACCCAGGGACAGCGTTTGATCGAGGAAGGGCAGGTGACCGTCGACGGTCAGGTCCGTAAGCCTGCCTATCACGTCGAGCCGGGTGAGAGAGTGACCGTCATCTTACCGCCGGGGGAACCAGCATTGGTCCTCCGGCCGCAGTCCATCCCGCTCGACATCATCTTCGAGGATGCGCACCTGCTTGTCGTCAACAAACCTGCCGGCATGGTGGTACACCCGGCACCTGGCCATCCCGACGGAACACTGGTCAACGCCTTGCTGGCCCATTATCCACCCATCGCCGACGTTGGACCCCCGGATCGTCCAGGGATCGTCCACCGTCTTGACAAGGAGACTTCAGGAGCGCTCGTCGTTGCCAAGACCCGGTCGGTTCTCGCAGCGCTACAGCGCCAGTTCCGGAATCGAGAGGTCGATAAGACCTATCTCGCCCTGGTGAACGGACGAGTCCAGCCGCTTGAGGGGATCGTAGAAGTGCCCATAGGACGTGACCCAACTGATCGACAGAGGATGGCACCTGTGCCTGATGGCAAGTACGCGCGTACCAGATACCGGGTCGTCCGCCAGTTTCGCAAGCATACGCTGCTTGAAGCACACCCGTATACGGGACGAACACACCAGCTCCGAGTACATCTTTCCTGGCTGGGTCATCCGGTGGTAGGAGATGCCGACTACGGCTCCCGTCGACAAGGGCTTCTCCAAGAACGTCACTTTCTGCACGCTTCGAACCTGCGATTCACTCACCCAGCTAACCAGGAGGAGATGACCTTTCAAGCCCCACTTCCAGCTGAGCTGGACGCACTGCTTGGCCGGCTGCGCCCCATCTCCTCCCGCAAGCGCGGTGCCCGCTCCGTAACAAGCAAACGACAGGAGGATTAATGCCGACACAGGAAATCACCATCGCAACCGTTCAGATGGAACCAGAACTCGGCCGGATGGAGGAAAACCTGGTCAAGATGCGAGAGTTCATCGACCGGGTCGCCACCGAACAGCCGGTGGACTTGATTGTATTTCCGGAGCTCATCACCACTGGCTACGAGCTTGGCCCCCGTTTTCCGCACCTCGCTCAGCGCGTCCCTGGGGCCACGGTGAACCTGATCGCCCAGCGCGCCAGTGAGCTCGGGATCCACGTCGCCTTCGGCATGGCGACGAAGAAAGAGAAAGTGGAGAGCGTTCTTTACAATACGGCAATCATGGTCGGGCCAGATGGTGACGTCCTCCACCAACATCACAAGATTCATCTACGAGGAGAGGAACAGATTACGTTTCGGCCTGGCTATCAGATCAGAGAATGCGAGACTGCCCTCGGCAGTGACGGGCTGACTGTGGGAATGCTTGTCGGGTGGGACTTGGCCTTCCCAGAGACAGCGCGCAGTCTGGTGATGCGTGGGGCAGAACTCGTGCTCGTGCTGGCCAACTGGGAAGAGCCCCACGTAGACGAATGGCGCGTCTACCTGCGCGCGCGGGCGTACGAGAACGCAGTCTTCGTCGCCGCCGCAAACCGAGTTGGTGAGGAACCTTCTTACACGTTCTTCGGTCAGAGCGCTATCGTCGATCCCTATGGCCAATTCTACGCCACCGTGGAGGAGCCCACGGAGGGATACGCTGTCGCCACGCTTGACCTGAATCGAATGCGCCAACGTCGTGACGAGACCCAAATCCTTCAGTGTCGTCAACCGCAGACCTACCGCGACGTGACGAGGAAGTACTGATCTGAGAACGGGGGAACGCCTTCCCGACAGAGCTATCAGCACCTCTGAACCATCCGAGTCTCTGTGAGCATCCTATCTAGATCGCCCTATTGGCGGCCTGCTGGAAACAGCGGCCGAAGACGTAGCAGGTCGGCCCTTCTGGTGCCACTATCTCCGCGTGCTGCGAGAGTTCTTGCCGAATCAGCTCAACGATGTGGACACAGACGCTTTCTACAGGGCGATCAACGAGTTCGAGCCATCCCTAATCCGCGTCGAGGCCGACGAGGTCATGCATAATCTTCACATCTTCCTGCGCTTCGAACTGGAGCAGGCGCTGCTGAACCGTGAGCTCAAGGTGGCTCACCTTCCTGACGCCTGGAACGCGAAGATGGAGAAGTATCTCGGCACCGTCCCGCCAGACGACGCGCGAGGAGTCCTTCAGGCAGCGCCCTTCCTGAATTACCTCTGGAAGAAATATCGTGAAATCTACCAAGTGGATACCCTACAATGACAATCCTCGCAACTCAGACCGAGCATCGGCTCCGCAGCCGTTCTGTCCCGGAGCTTCCAGAACATTTCGTCCTGCCGCGCTATGATGGCTATTCGATTGCCAACATTGCCCCGACGATCGCCAAAGTGTTCGATGTCAGCCTTGCGGGTGCAGCACCACCGATCCCCTCGGATCTATGGTCGGATTTGGCCGCCGACGTGGATTGTGTCATTCTGCTCCTCCTAGACGCTGTCGGCTACCTCCAGCTGAGGCGATACCTGGCCGAAGAGACATCGGTATTCACTCGTCTGGCCATGGAAGGACGCCTATTGCCCATCACCTCCGTCTTCCCATCGACCACAGTCACGGCGCTGACCTCCATTTGGACCGGACACACACCCCTGGAGCACGGATTCTTGGGTACCAAGCTACTGCTCCCTAGGCAGGGGGTCCTGGCGAACCTGCTGAAAATGGCGCCAGCGGCCCACGCGGGAGCTGGAAGTTTAGTAGAGTGGGGATGGGAACCGGGAAGATTCATCACCGTATCGAGCCTTGCCCAGCAACTCGGAGCTGCGGGCGTTCACACGATAGCCCATACCCGTCGTCACTTCATCGGCAGCACCCTGACCGAGATCTTCTTACGGGGCATGGATGACGTGCAGGGGTACATCGACCTGAGCGATCTGTGGATCAATCTGCGCGATACGCTCACCCATCGGCCAGCCGGAGAGCAGCTATTCGTCGACGTTTATTGGAGCGGCGCTGACAACGCGGGACACGTCTACGGGACGGAGAATGAGTACCTACCATCAGCCCTGAGGCATTTCGGACGCTCCTTCAAAGAAGACTTTCTATCGATCCTGGCGCCGGAGGCACGTAAGAACACGCTGCTTCTAATTGCCGCCGACCACGGTCAGATCGCGACTCCCGCCGAGCAAATCGTGCGTCTTCCTAAGCACCCCGATCTACAGGAAGCCCTCCTGCTCCCGCCAGCAGGTGAGTCCCGCGCTGCCTACCTATACGCAAGGTCGGGCCAGAAGAGCGCCGTAGAAACGTATGTTAATGAGCGCTTGACAGAACATTTCGTAGCTCTCGATACGGAGCGCGCGCTGGAAGCAGGACTATGGGGCGAAGCCCAGCGAATCACACCAGCGAAACGGGTGCGCCTAGCGGATACGATTCTTGTCGCTAGGGATGATAGTCGTCTATCCGCCAGAGCGGAGGAAGATGATAGGTCCCCCCTCCGCGGTCACCATGGTAGTCTCACACCTCATGAGATGCTCGTTCCGCTCCTCATGGTTCGCTTGGACCAGTTTTAGGGGTTCGATGTGACAGACGAGAAGGGATATAGAGACGATCCATCACGCGTGGCTCATGTCTAACTTCGAACCTCGGGGGCTGAACTGACTCTGGATGCCCACCGACTAGTACTCTTAGCTCGCAGGTAATCAACGACGACGGTTAAGTAGCTTATGGGCCAACTCACGCAACATCTCGGCAGCCGCGTCGTAAAGATTCGCCCGCTCCAACGCGTTCAAAGCCGCTTCGTGGTGTCTTCGTGCCAGCTGCTCCGCGTACTCGCGACTGCCAGTCCCCTCTAACATACTCTTTGCACGTCGCACATCGGTCTCCGAGAGGGTATCCTGCAACATCAGGGCGCGCAGCTCCTCGCTCCGCTCCAAGCAGTGCAAGAGCGGCAGCGTCTTCTTCCGCCGCACGATATCCGCCCCAACTGGCTTGCCAGTCGTCCTAGAATCCCCCCAGATGCCCAAGATGTCATCTAGCATCTGAAAGGCTAGTCCCGCATGGCGACCGAACGCCCGAAGGTGCTCGCGTTGAGCAACAGGTGCTCCCGCAATCAAAGCGCCCAACTCACAAGAGGAAGACACCAAAGCAGCGGTTTTCCCCTCGATCATCGTCAAGTAGTCCTCAACCATCACGTCATCCCGACTCTCGAACTCGATGTCAAGATGCTGGCCACCGGTGAGGGCTATACATGTCTCATTGAAGAGACGTGCTGCTTCGACCACCTTCGACGCCGACATGCCCTTCTCTCCAAGGCATAGGAGGGCCAGCTGAGAGACAGCGAACAAAGTATCACCAGCGTTGATCGCTTGCGCTTCCCCCCAGAGCGACCACACGGTTGAACGCCCGCGCCGCGTCTCGTCTTGGTCTTCAACATCGTCGTGGATCAAGGAGAAGTTGTGCAGGAGCTCCACGGCAGCCGCCGCCGGAAGGGCTTGCTGCCAGTTCCCGCCGCAGCCCTCGGAAGACAGCAAGCAGAGGACGGGCCGCACTCGCTTGCCAGAACGCCCATCACACTGCTCGAAGCTTGCATCCACCCAACCCAAGTGGTAACGCAGCATGCCAAACAGGTCTCTATGAGATTCCCCTGCGTTCTCCACCATCGTCCGCATTTCGGCGTTGATAGCGGAAATATAGGGGCTCAACAGCTCCTCAAGCGACATCTGTCCCTCCCCTAGACTGTCGCCTGGTCACCCCCCAATCTACGCGACGAATTGGGGAATCCCTGAGGGCTGCGATCCCAGTAACACCGACAGCAAACATGGCGATACGCAGCTGATCGACCAGAATGTCGATCAGTTCAGTCACCGCGTCAGTGGATTCAACAGCAGCCGGAAGGAACGGGCCCGCCAGGCCGCATGCTGTCGCGCCCAAGGCAACAGCTTTTGCGATTTGAATTCCGTTCCGGATCCCTCCGCTTGCTATGACTGATAGCTCTGGCACACTTCGCCTGACCATCAAGAGACTCTCAACAGTAGGGATTCCCCAGTCGCGAAAGGCCTTTGCCACCGCTCGCTGATGGGGAGTCACTGCCCGGTGCATTTCCACCTGACTCCAGGAGATCCCACCAGAGCCGGCAACATCAATAGCCGCCACGCCCGCGTCTGCCAGCTGTCGCGCCACCCTCTCCGAGATACCCCACCCCACCTCTTTCACCACAACGGGCACTTCCAACGCTCGGCAAACGGCCTCGATCTTCGCTAGCAGACCCGCGAAGGCCGTGTTTCCACCAGGCTGCAACGCTTCTTGGAGGGGGTTCAGATGGAGAATGAGGGCATCTGCGTCGATCATCTCAACAGCCCGTCTACACTCATCAGTCCCATAGCCGTAGTTGAGTTGAACGGCGCCCAAATTGGCCATCAGGAGGACATCTGGCGCCACACACCGCACCTGATAGGTATCCGTCAGCATTGGATCCTCAATAGCCGCTCGTTGTGAGCCAAGACCAAGACCAATCCCCGTCTCCTGCGCTGCCTTGGCAAGGCGACGGTTTATCGTTTCGGCCTCCCTCGTCCCTCCCGTCATTGAGGAAATGAGTAACGGAGCTTTCAGCCGTCTGTCGAAGAGGTCAATAGAGGTTACAACATGCTCTAGATCGATACCAGGTAGAGCGCTATGGATGAAATGGTAGTGCTCCAAGCCAGTGGAAACATCCTCGAAAACAACGTCTTCTTCCAAGTTGATGCGTATGTGTTCCGACTTTCGCTGCTCATGCATCGCGGACCTCAGCCGTAACCAGTGGAGGTCTTTCGTGTTATCATAGACGGTATGATACCCGTGGGAAGATACCTTGTCAAACACCTCTCATAGCGGTTGACAAACTCTTTCCCAAAGGTAGAATAACGCGACGTAGTGGAATCACAAGTTACAAAGGAGGCAAGCAATGGCAGAAGCATTCGAGCAAATCCAGAAGATCATCGTCGATCTGTTGGGCGTGAAGCCAGAAGAAGTCACCCGGGATGCGAATTTCCGTGAGGACCTAGGCGCGGATTCCCTTGATCTCGTCGAGTTGATTATGGAGTTTGAGGACACCTTCGGCGGGACCATCTCGGACGAGGAAGCACAGCAGATCGAAACAGTCGGTCAAGCTGTGGATTACGTTCAGGAGCGCATGTAAGAAAGCTAGCCAACTCTCGTTGTGAGGGTATGTGCTGTTAGGAAAACGCCCGAGTTCATCTCCCGGGCCGCCGGCCTCACAGCGCATACCAAGGCCGCCGGCCTTCGCCGGTGGTCTTTTGTTTTCTGGCGCTTGTGCTATACTCCGTGCGTCCAATCACAGAGAACACTCCGATCAGAGCAACCTGCGACAGGAGGTACAGTCGATGGAATGCAGAATTGAGGAGAATCAAGCGGATTGCACCTGCACCTATGAACCGTGCTCACGAAAAGGCAAATGCTGCGAGTGCATTGCCTATCATTGGCGGCACAAAGAACTGCCAGGGTGTCTGTTCCCAGCAGATGCCGAGCGCACGTACGATCGCTCTCTCCGCCATTTCATCCGCATTCACAGCCAGTAGTGCTCCCGTTCAAACTGCGCATCGTGCCACTGGTGAAGACCGACATACATTGACCGTTGCGAGGTCGATGCTAAGCCATCGGTGCAAGATAAGAGGGGACTTCGGTGATTTGAGCCACGCAGTCGGTTGTTGGAAACAGTCGACTGTTGCAGGTATCAATCACGGACCACCTCAGGATGGTCACTATTGGGCCGGCAGTCTTGGCGCAGAGACAATTCAGGCCCTATCCAGTAGCTAGTTACGCAATTCTGGGTATAATAGGGGCTTGTTGAGCGATCAAGGTGAGGACGTCTATCACCCTCCGGATTAGCGAAACGAATCCTAGACCGAGGTAAACTCCCCGTGAGGAGCCACAAACAATGAGACACTTCCGTTGGATTCTGCTACTTACCCTAGCGGCGGGCCTTGTCTTGACCGGCACGGCTCAAGCCCAGGCACAGACCCTTCACTGGGAGCGATTTGATGTCAACATCACCGTTCTGGAAAACGGTGACTTCCGCGTCGAAGAAGTGCAAGAGATCGTCTTCACCAGTGGGTCGTTCCACTTCGGGTACCGTAACATACCGATGGAGCGCCTTGAAGACATCACAGACGTCGAGGTGTGGGAAGGAGACCGCCAGTACGAGCCAGGTCGGGGCGGCAGTTATACCTACCAGACATCGGTAGATGAGGGGGATTTCCAGATCAGATGGGAGTTCCCGTATACCTCCGATTCCTCCCACACGTTTATCCTGCGCTACACGGTCAAGGGCGGACTCCGTTACTACGAAGATGGGGACCAGCTCTACTGGAAGGCAGTCTACGCCGACCGAGATTTTCCGGTTTACGATTCAACGGTGACCGTGAGTCTCCCCGACGCTGCCACAGCAGGACCCGTGGCTGCGTATGATACCGAAGCATCCGTCACCGGCGAGGGCACCGACACGGTGATCTTCCAAGCTCAAGAACGGATCGATCCAGGTCAAGAATTCGAGATACGCGTCCAGTTCCCCCATGGAATTGTCCAGGGGTCAAGACCGGACTGGCAGGCTGCCTACGACCGCAGAGCATTGTGGGACGAGAGATATCGTGAAGTCGCCAATATCGGTTTGGGTACCCTCGGTGTGCTGTTTCTTGTGGGGGGACCACTCCTGCTGCTCCTCCTCTGGTATCTGCGTGGACGCGACCCCGAGGTCTCCTTGCCAGCCGAGTATCTCTCCGAACCCCCATCCGACGAGCCTCCGGGGGTGGCTGGAACAGTGGTGGACGAGAAGGCGGACTTGCAGGACATCATCGCCACCCTGGTCGATCTCGCGCGGCGCGGCTACGTGACCATTGAGGAGAGCCAGGAGCGCAGCTTCTTCGGTATGAGCGATTATGACTTCACGTTTCTCCGCACCGACAAAGACGCTGCCGACCTGATCTCCTATGAACGCAAGGTCCTGAATGAGATCTTCGAAGGCCGCGATTCGCGACGTATGTCAGACTTGCGCAACGAGTTCTACAAAGCGATCCCCGGTATCGAAGATCAGCTATACAAGCACGCGGTTAAGAAGGGATACTTCACGGGGAGCCCCGACAGCGTGCGCAAGCGCTACGCGGGACTCGGTTTCGCTGCCCTCGTTGGAGTATTCGCCTGCGGTATCCTAGGTGTTGCCACCCTGTCGGACTACACTGGGGCTGTCGTCTGTCCCTTTGTTGGACTCGGAGTCACCGCCATCGGGGTAGCTATCATCGGCCAGTGGATGCCGGCGAAGACTCGCAAAGGCGCACAGCAAGCCGCTCGATGGGAAGCCTTCGAGCGCTACCTGCGAGACATTGAGCGATACACTGAACTCAGCGAAGCCACAGATCAGTTCGAGAAGTACCTCCCTTACGCCATCGCTCTAGGGGTCGACCAGAACTGGGTGCGCAAGTTCTCTCGCATTGAGACGGCACGAGTTCCGATCCCGACCTGGTACGTACCAATGCCGCGTCCAGGTTACAGTGGGGGATCGCGGTCCCCTGGTATGGGCAAGACAACAGCGTCTGGAGGATCAGCCCCTTCTATCCAAGATATGTCCGACAGCTTCTCCGGCGGCCTGCAGAGTATGTCAGATGGCTTGACAGCGATGCTCAACTCGGCGGGTAGCACTCTCTCCAGTCAACCAAGCAGTTCCGGAAGTGGCGGAGGGTTCTCCGGAGGAGGTGGAGGTGGAGGCGGAGGCGGCGGGGGTGGC